>JAABUK010000039.1_pt1 | contig 293378 bp, 260 predicted proteins | sample 5559141 | NCBI WGS metagenome assembly JAABUK01 (sample SAMN10711869, study PRJNA513367) | rock metagenome | isolation source: Antarctica rocks | place: Antarctica: Victoria Land, Pudding Butte nord | collected 2016-01-03 | reverse complement strand
AATATATTATTATTTTCTTTAATTCTTTATTATTTTAATATATATATTTTTAATTATTAAGCCGAATAAATTAATTAAATCTAATTTAAATATTATAGACTAGCGCTATATTTTATAAATATAGTATGTTTCTATTTATAGATATATAGTACGAGATATAAAGGATAAAGAGTAGATTACCTAGAATCCTTAACTAAATATATCGATATCTTTACCGGCGCTGGCCCGATTTAGATAATTTTTATATTTTTGAAATCAGCGCTAAAATACGTATATTTCATACATATAAAGTGAATCATTATTCCGAACTTTATTTTTTGATGTTCCTCGGGCGGAAGCGCTAAACGTTAAACCTAGTATAGGAATTTCAACTTTTGACCCCAAGTTAGTAAATTAATAACTTTATATCTACTCTACGGATTCTTATAAAAGTAGGCGCGTTAAAAAGGGCGGACTTCACTCTATAATCGCTGAAATTATCTTGGTTTTTAGTTCTATTAATATTAAGTAATTTAACTTAAACGTACATATGGATTCCGCTCGAGAGGGCATATGGATTCAGGTCCCCCCGGCCCGGAAAAACTATTATTCCCATATGGATCCAGCCTGGATCCATCAGGGCATTTAGGTTAGATTTTATATAGGTATAAATTTTATATAGGTATAAATTCTATATGGGTATAGATTTTATATAAGTATAGATTTTATATAGGTATAGATTTTATATAAGTATAGATTTTATATAAGTATAAATTCTATATAAGTATAAATTCTATATAAGTATAGATTTTATATAGGTATAGATTTTATATAGGTATAAATCTTATATAAGTATAGATTTTATATAAGTATAGATTTCGTATAAATATTAATCTTCCTACCTTAATTATTAAGGTAGTTTATATTTATATACGATTCTATACCTATATAAATTAATAGTTACCTAATTATTACCTTAATCGTATACTAAGAAATAAATTTATATTTATATATATTTTCTTCCTACTTTAATTATTAGGGTAGTTTAAATCCTTTAACCGAATAATACTCCTAACGCGTTAAGAGTAGCGGTTTAATTAATTAATATATATAGATTATTAGTTTATATATAAAATTATATATTCGTAAAGTTAGGCGATCGTAAAGCGACCCTTTTACTAAGATTATTAAATATAACTACGTAAAGTTTACGAATATACGTATATATAGTACCCTACCGTTTCGGCCTTATATAAATATATACGTAAAACTCTCGTAGTAGTTAACTCGTTTCTAACCCTCTCTATGCCCGACGTCGTCCTAAATAACCTCCGATATCTACTATATTCTCGATTTATAGGCCTTATTCGTAGATACGTTAAATAAAGTCCGCTAGTATATCCTTATCCTCTATTAACCTCTCGATTAAGCTATTTATAACGATATCGCGATATCGATATACGGGCTTCTCGGGTACGGCCTTATATATACCCGCTTCGTCCTCCCTTTATCGCTATTTATTATATTATACCTACGGTAAAAAGTACTCCGAATAACTACTAAACCTCTTTATATACCGGGACTCGCGGATCTAATTCTTAAACTTCTAATATATAATACGAATATATACCGCCTCCGGATCGGGGTAATAAAATAGAAAATACTCGACGTTTATAATATAATATTAGATATAGTATACGTACTTGCCCCGGCGCTATTAAACTAACTTTTATAATTCGTCTAACTCTATCGCTTTTTATCGAATACGCTACGTCGAAGTCCGACGATTATTATCGCGCTACTGGTCCTAGCGTACGATAGCGGCTATATCGGGGTATAGTAATATTTCTTAGGTAATAACTAGCGGCGAAGCTAAATAACTTAATATTACTCCTTTATATATACCGTAGAGGGAGTCGGGATAAGGGTAGAATATAATACGAACGGGGGAGGGCGGATATACCTAAACCTCGTAGCGATTATATATCTCCTCTTTTAGTATATATCGCTGTCGTACCTATCTATCTAAGTATTAACTAAGTATAATACGTCGATATAGTAATTCTATTAGCTGGACGTCGGTATATTTAATGGAATTAAACTACCTATCGTCGCTGGGAGTACTATCGTCGGCCACGATAATAACGGTTTCGCTACGGGCTTTATCCCTCCCTATACGCCTACTCTTTTACGTATAATCTAGTATAGTTCGCGGTATATATACGTGAACGATTAAGCGGATATCGGGGATATCGATACCTAGTCCTAGTATATTAATGGCGGTAATAGCTCGGGTCCGTCTTTATTTAAATTTTTATATTATTACTTCTTTATTCTCGGTGTTATAGAAGTACGTCTTATAGCCTAACTCCTCGGCTATTCGCTATACTTCCTTAACGGTATTACTATATACGATAACTTTTCTATCGCGATACTCCTCTAGCTTAATATCGATATACCTATAAATAATCCGTCGTCGTTTTTTATCTTTTATCGTAGCGACTTTATATACGGAATAATAGATATTATATTATATTATTTTAACTCGAAATAAGTAAACCTTATCGCGATCGAATTATATATAATTATATAATATACCTTCTTTACTAGGCGGTAATATCGTTATTAATAATATTATCTACGTCCCTACCCCCGTTAACTAGCCCTATTCCTATAAATATTTACGGAAGTTCTTTTTATTATAAAGTATTAAATAGTACTCGTCGATAATAATACGATCTAGCTTCTTAACCTACTTTAAGCGATTAATATAGGTATAGAAATCGTTATTAACGGCGGACTCGGGAGTAATTAATACTATAGTAGTACTATTAGGGGGCGACCGATAGTTCTATTCTTTATATAGGATCCCTAGCTACTAATAACGACGCTTAATATCTTATTATAGTACGATTAATAGTATTATTATAATAGTAGTACCTCTTTACTCTATTTATATAGGTAGTATAAATAATAAACTCTTCCTATCTCCTATACCTATAACGGTAATAATAGGACTCTCGCTTTATAAAATAGTATAGATAGCGGGCTTTTATACCCCTCGGAATTCGGTACCTAGCCCGACGATAGTTTCTAACCTAGATTATATATTAGTATAATATAAACGCTTTAATTATTAAATACGCGAATTATCTACTTTATCGTCGAATATAACGGCTTTATATTTATCTCTATAGCTAGCTTCCTAGTCGACGGTACTAATTAAATTTAATTATATATACTACGCTTCGCTAGATTAACGGAATTTAACTCGCTTCTCGGCTATATACCTAGATAACTCTTTAATTAATCGTATATAGATAGTACCTATAACGTAGGACGTATAGCCGGTTTACTTATCGTGAATATTATCGTAAGCCTTATCCTCCTATACCCGATCTAAATTATCGTCGTCGTATTTAAATACTTTTTTCCGCGGTAAATAACGACGACTAATAGCGATAGCGATCTCTCGGTACGATTAGACATTAATAGAAATACTTATATAACCCTAACTAGCTCGCTTTAAAACTTTTCGTATATAATCGCCGGTCTATTCTCGTCCGCTAGTATTATCGGGTTATATATATTAAGAACGCCTCGTTAACCGATATACGGTAGCCTCTAATTATCTACGAAATAGTAGTACTAGTTATAAATACTATACTATTAACTCGCCTACTTCGCGGGGTAAATATCGATAAATAATCTTAACGTCTTTACTTATAGTATACCCTTTATAGTAACGGGCGACGAAAACGATAACCTAATCTTCTATAAAGATACTTCGATAATCGCCTTAAATAATATTATTATAACGGAGATTAAGGAGTTCGGGGGCTCGTACGGGCCCTTTATTAATAATATATACCGTAATTAATAATAATCTAAGAAATCGGGAAATATTATCTATATATTTCTCTACCCGATAACGATTTTATACGAACTTAAGGCCGGATTAACTAAATTAACAACGTAGTAACGGGGATCGATTAATACGATCGAATAACTACTACTCCCCTAGCTATATACTAGCTCGGTTATTAATATCGCTAATAACGCTAGCCTATATATTATATTTATCGTAAAGAAAATTCTATTTTAGTTATTTCTCGACGGGATTTTTACGAACCTAGGATTATAGAATATACGGGGTATTAGTAATATCGCTAAATATTAACGTCTTTACTAGTATTTACTTAACTTCGCCGATAACCCTATAGATTATAGCGCGGAAATCTACTATACTAAATTATAGGTTCTTATAAATTATCTCCTCATTATTATTAATTTAATTAACGTAACCTATTATAGTAATATTATAATAGATCTTTATCCTATATATATATAGGTCTAATATTTATTATATAGGTCTATAACTACTATATATTATAAATCGATCTATTATATCGGCTATATATACTAAGCTTCCCGAATCCGTAATATTATTTATATTATTTTATTATAATCTTTCTAGTACCTATTAAACTACTAGAAACTAGTTAATTTTAATTACGGCCGATAAAATTAAAGGATATTAGTCCGCTTTTATTTATCCCTATTTAATAACCCCTAATACCGCTATTATATAAATTAACGGGTAATCGTACTCGGTCCGTCGAATCTTTTAATCTAGTAACGCTATATAAAATAATAAATATATTCGCTAATAAATAATTAATTCTTTAGTCTCCTTTATAGGCGTCGGTAGATACTAGCTAGATTTAATTACTTTTTTAAAGCGGCGGCCTAGACGTCTAAAAGATTTATTAACTAAATCCTCCGTCGCCTTCTTTAAGCTAACGGCTCTAGCGATACGGACGAATCGGGACTATATTTTCTACTATTTAGAATTAAACGAGTACTTCGGGCTTTCCTACTCGTATTCTTTCTAGGTATAAATAAAAAATATAATAATTCGCCGTTATAACCTTATATACTTAGTTAATCTAGTAGGGTTTATATATAACTATAGCGGTTAATATCGAGTTTGATACTTCTCGGTACGAATCGCCTTTAGACGGATAAATACCCTAACTCGAGTAATTACACTATACTAGTAGAACGAAATTAATTCTTTAACGATATCCTATATCGTAGCTATAATAAGCTCTACCTTAGTATCGGGCTCGTTAACGGACTTTATTACCTCTCGGGGATCTAAACCTTCTAGATATAAAACTTATTATATTCGCTTTAATTATAGGTTTATTTCCGTAGACTACCCCGCCTCGATAACGCCTTTTTTACGTCGTAGGATACTTTTATATATTTAAATAATATTATTTTAAACCTAAATCTATACCGGTAGCTTAAAGTCGGATTCGAGGTCGTTATCGCGGGGTTTTTATATTTTAAAATACTCGGATCTCTTACCTTAAATAAAGAACTATTAATAATAAATATTCGTTCGCTATAATCGACTAATTAATAAGCTAGCTTAATAACGATCCTAGGCTTTAAAGCCACAACACCAGTTATTAATTTAATTATAATTATTTAAATAATAAAACTTAATACCTTTTATAGTTCTAATAATAAATTTATATTAAAATAGGCTACTAGGATTTATTCGGTATTAAACGCTATTCGTTAAAAGCCGTAAACCTAGAATAAGCGAAGGGATATTTTAAGGAAATAAAAGATACTTTAAGTCTTTCTCCGTTCGGATAATACTAGGCTATTTATTAATATATTACTAAATTTCCTTTCATTTCTCTAGTAAATAATTATGATTTTTACTAAAGAGATATTTATCTAAACGGCTGGGTATTAAAGTAAATACGTATAATCTATAAAGCTAGACGGCGTACTCGGGGATCGGAGTTAGGTATTTAATAGAAGTAGGTTTATTAACTAGCGGAGGCGAGTTTAAAAGTAGAATAATCGAGACTAAAGATTCCCTAGAATTAGACTCGAAACCGAGCGCTAAACTTTCCTATATATTTATAATAAGATATATAAAATTATAGAAGACTATTACGAAAATAATCCGAAAGATACTATTTCTACTTTATATAGGAAGCGGGCGTCGATTACCCGAGTATTATCCGAGCGGTCGCACCGATATAAGCGGCTTTATATAATAATAGTATAATAATATCGGCCTAGCTTCGTCCTAGAATATATCCTATCTATATACTACCTATAAATATTACGTTTATTTATCTTAATAATTAAAGTAATCTAAATACGTCCTTAACCCGATAATTTACTTTATAAATTATCCTTATACGATTCTATACCTATATAAATTAATAGTCACCCGATTATAACCTTAATCGTATATTAAGAAATAAATTTATATTTATATATATTTTCTTCCTACTTTAATTATTAAAGTAGTTTAAATCCCCCGACCGAAGATTTAATTTCGCGTAGCCTTAACCTCCTTAATTATTAGGGAGGTTAAAGCTATCGCGTTACTAAGGTAAAAGAGAAACGCGGGATATTAAAACTACCGAAGTTAACTATAAAGAGTATTTTTCTATATATAAATAATAATACCTATCTAAAAACCTTAACTAAGATATATATCGAATACGTTTATTAAGTTTTATAACTTATAAGGTAAAACCTTCTTATTATATATAACCGTAATCGAGTTCTAAATTTATAGGTTTACTTTATATTCTTAAGATTAAGGAGGCGGGCGTCGATTACCCGAGTATTATCCGAGCGGTCGCACCGATATCATTTATTTTTTATATATTAATTACTTTTTATTTCCCTATCCGATTTTATTAGACGGAATATTTTTAGAATACGCGAGCTGAGCTCTATAGATCGTATATAGAAAATTAAGAGTTTCGCGTATTAAATTCATCTAGGACGGGTATATAAATTCCGCTTAAAAGGGTATATGGATTCAGGTCCCCCCGGCCCGGAAAAATTATTATTCCTATATAGATCCAGCCTGGATCCATCAGGGCATTTAGGTTAGAATATATATAGATTTTATATAGAAAGTTAAGGAATCGGATTAAGTTTTTTTTTAATTTTTCGTCGGAAAATTTCTAAATCTCGCGAGTATTTATTATATTCCTACCGCATAGAGGTCCCTCTATTTAAATCTCATAGGGTAAATTTCGACCCTTAGTAATTAATTAATAACTTTATAAATACTATTCCGAATTAGGTAATTTTTATATAGTTGAAATTACCGGGCTCTATTCTATAATCGCTGAAAATTAAATGAAATTCGGTCTATAAATAACCCTGTACTAAGGTTGTGGGTTTGGTTATAAAAATTTTATAAATTTAGTTATAAAAACTAGTTACTTGGCACCGATCTAATTAATTGATCTATATAAATCATTAGGTTTATATACAAACCTATATATTCGTAAAATTAGTATTAATAATAATTTAATATTTAATAGTAATACTCCTTTATAATTAAAGTGCCGCGATAATATATTAATAAAATTCAATTTTCTAGCCCGATAGAAAATCTTAAAATTATAAATAATTAATTTAAATATTTAACGGGCCTATTTAAAATTTAACTCTTTCTATTTTATAAAATTTTTTAAATTATTATAATTAATCTAGACTTTAATATAATAAGGATTATTTTCTAAATAGTATTATTATTATTTTATTATTATTATAATAACGAGTAATTCTTAATTATAAATTTTATAATTTTATTCTAGGGGATTTAATTTTTATAACTAGAATATTATAAAATATTAATAATTATCTTTATTTTATTATAATAGTATAGAGTTAAAATTAAAGTTAGAAGTATTTATCTTTATATATAATTACTTAATTAAATTATAATAGTGTAGAAAAGGCGTATTTACGAATATATTTTATAAGATTTAAAATACTTCCGTAGCGCCGTCTATTTATTTTAATGGATTTATTTTTTTATTTACTTTACTACTTTTAAATAAATTAGTAAATAACGTAATTATATTAAAATAATTATAAATAAACTATTTATAGAAGTTAACGAAACTTAAAAAGATTTATATTTTTTTATAAATTTTCGGTTAAAGTTATTCCTTAATAGTTTTAATATATTCTGGGTCTATAATTACTTTATTAATAAATATAATAAAATTTAAAAACTCGATTATTTCGGTTTTAAATTAATACTTCTTAAAGTTAATAAATAACTAGAATTAATATAATTATTTAAATATTTATTTAATATACCGCTAATACTCTACCGGATTAATACTATAAATTAAGATATTATCTAGATATATTATATACGTTATATCTACTAAATTTATAAATATATAATTAATATAAATTTAGAATATCGCCGGTGCGTTAGCGAGTTTAAAAGGTATAATTAAATATTCGAAATATTATAGCGAGTTTAGAAAATAATTTTCTATTTATCGTCTTTTTTAATCCGGATTTTATAATAAATATTTTTAAAATCTAACTTCGTAAAGATTTTAAAACTATATAAACGATTTAATATCTCGGTAATTAAAAGTAATAAGTATTAATTTTAAATAATTATTATATTTAAACCTCGATAATTAATATAAAGATATAATTTATTATTCTTTTTAAATATAAAAAGAATAAATACTCTAGTTAAAAAAGTTAAATAACGAATCTAGTTTTTATAGAGTAAGAATTCTAAATAATACTATAACTCCGATAATTTAGTTTAAGATAAATTATAAGAAAGTTTATAAAATAATTCTTTATTAATTTTTATTTTAATAATATAATCTCTTTATTTAAAAATAAATAGGGTACTCGCTTTTTTATTAAAAAAAATATTATAAAACTTTATAAATTCCTTAAGAATCTTTAAATTAGGAAGTTCTTCTTATTTATTTTATACTACTATAATATATACGACCGCGAATATATTTAGTTTATTTTTAAAATTATTAATAAATTTAACTAGTTTCTTAATTTATAAATTATTAAAATTAATTTTAAACCGCTATTAATCCGTTTTAAAATTAATTAATATTTTTAATTAATATAATTTAAATATACCTAGAATAATATTTAAATTTTTAAAATTTATAATATAAAATAAAATATTATATTTACGCCTTTAACCCTAATTATCGACTATTTAATAATTTAATTAATATATATTATAATAATATATACTTTACCGGTTAATTACTTTAATTAATAGTAAAATAATATAATAAAATTCTAAATTATTTTTAATAATAAATTATTATAAAATTAAATTAATTTATACTTTAAAGTTAATTAAGGTAATAAATTATTTAACTTTATTTTAAAAAGTAATATAATTTTTAAAAGAATAAAAGAGTATATTTCTATTAATTATTTTTCTTACTTTTCTTCCGAGGCGTAAATTAAACTTAATTATCTTTTATTAATATTATATTAATATATATAATTAATTTATTTATATTAAGATATTTAAATTTAATATAACCTTCCGTTTTATAATAATAATAAATAATTTTATTATATAAAGAATTAATAGTATTAACTTTATATTTATTATTTTTCTTTTTTAAATATATTTATTTAATATTATCGCCGGTATTAAATTTAATAATTCGGTTTATTATAAATTTTTCTTTATTAGGGTTCTTTAATTAAAAACCTAAATTAGAATTAAAATTACTTATTAACTATATATATTTTAGATTCTCTTTTTATATAATAATCTAAATAAGAATTTCTTCCTTTTAAATAAATATATTATTAATATTAAGAATTTTATTTTTAAATTTAAATTTAAATTTAATTAAAAAGAAATTTACTTTATATTTCTCTAAAAGTAGAGGTAATTAAATCTCTATTTTTTTAAAATAAATATTAAATAACGATATTTTTTAATAAAATTATTATTTTATTTCCTTTTACTTTTTATAAATAAAGAGATAATAATTAATTAAATCTATTATTAAATTAAAAAGAAACTTTTTAAAAAAACTAAATATAATATTAACTAAATTATATAAATTATAGTATTTATATTATTACGTTAAAAGGTTACTTTTTAACGAGTTTATATAATATATAATCTCTTAAATAATCGGTAGTAAAATATTTAAAATTAATTAAAAATTTAATATTTATATCGCGGAACTAGTATAAATATTTACTTTCGTTTATATTTTATTAAAATATAGTAATTTCGCTTTAATAAAAATATCTTTATTAAATATAATTAAATTTATTATTATTTTACTAGTAAATATAATAATTAAAGGACCTTTATTATAAATAATAAATTCTATTAATACTCCGTTAACGGGCGTAGAAGTAATAAGATTATATAATTTTAAATTTTAAATTTTAAATTTATAATATTTTTAATTTTTATTATTATTTAAAGCGATAGTTTTCTTCTTTAGTAATTTTAAATTATATATTTAAAATCTCTTCGGGGGTAATAATACTTTCGAATTTATTATTATTTTTATAATAAAAGTCGTTAGAGGGGGTTTAATCGATATTATTATTATTAAATTATTCTAAATATTTTAAAATTAAACCCGATATTATAATAATAATAAGTCTTTTTCTTAAAAAGGTTTAAAAAATTATAATTATAATATTTAAAACTATTAACGTAGAGTTAATAATTTAATAATAATATAAAAAATATAAAATAATTACGGGGTTTATTATTAAATAGTTTTTAAATTTTAAATTTAATAATAAAATTAGTCTCTAAAGATTCTAATAAAACGGGGGAATATTAACTCGATATAAAATTATTAAAAATTGAAACCCCGCGATATTAAGACTAGAACCTCGTATCGATAAATAATAATATTATAAAAGTAGCGGGGCGTAGGTATATATAATATATTAATATCTTTAACGAGGCGTAAATATATATAATATATTATTATTTTATAATTTAATATCTATTATATAAATCTATAACTACTATATATTATATATTAATTTATTATTTTAATTATATATATTAAACCGCCCGAATCCGTAATACTATTTATATTATTTTATTATAATTTTTCTAGTATTTATTAAATTATTAAAAACTAGTTAATTTTAATTATAATTAATAAAATTAAAGAATATTAATTTGTTTTTATTTATCTTTATTTAATTATCTTTAATACCGGTATTATATAAATTAATAAATAATTAAATTTAATATATCGAATTTATTAATTTAATAATACTATATAAAATAATAAATATATTCGTTAATAAATAATTCATTTTATAATCTTCTTTATAGGCGTCGGCGGATATTAATAGAATTTAATTATTTTTATAAAATAACGGCCTAAATATTTAAAAGATTTATTAATTAAATCCTCCGTTACTTTCTTTAAACTAACGGCTTTAACGGCGCGGACGAATCGGGATTATATTTTCTATTACTCGGGGTTAAACGAGTATTTTAAATTTTTTTATTTATATTTTTTCTAAATATAAATAAAAAATATAATAATTTATTATTAAAACTTTATATATTTAACTAGTCTAGTAGGGTTTATATATAACTATAATAATTAATATTAAATTTAATATTTCTCGCTACGAATCGCCTCTAGGCGGATAAATATTTTAATTTAAATAATTATATTATATTAATAAAACGAAATTAATTTCTTAATAATATTTTATATTATAATTATAATAAACTCTACCTCGGTATTAAATTCTTTAATAAATTTTATTATTTTTCAAAAATTTAAACCTTCTAGATATAAAACTTATTATATTTATTTTAATTATAAATTTACTTCTATAAATTACTCTACCTCGATAATATTTTCTTTATATTATATTATATTTTCGTATATTTAAACGATATTATTTTAAATTTAAATTTATACCGGTATTTTAAAATCGAATTCGAGGTTATTATTATAGAGTTTTTATATTTTAAAATACTCGGATTTTTTATTTTAAATAAAGAATTATTAATAATAAATATTCTCCCGTTATAATTAATTTATAAATAATTTAATTTACCGACGAAATTTAGTATTAAAATTATAATACTAGTTATTAATTTATTTATTTAATTTAATCTAGTAAATTTGGATACCTCGAATTATAATAATAATAAATCTATATCGGGATAAATTATTATTTTATATTTAATATTAGAATTTATTTTTAATTAATCGTAGTTTTAAAATAAACGGGAGAATATTTTAAAAGAGGATAAATAATTTTAAATTATCCTCCGTTTATATTATATTAAACTAGTTATTAATATATTATTAAATTTCTTAATATTATTTTTATAGATAATTATAGTTTTTATTTATTAAATAAATATCTAGTTAATTAAATAGAATAATAAAAATATATAATTTATAAATCTAGATTTTATATATCGGTACTAGATTTAAATATTTAATAAAAATAGGGCCGTTAATAAATATAGGCGCGGTCGTGAGCGTAAACGAATTTAAAAATAATTTAATTAATTTAAATTTAAAATCGAACGATATACTCGTTATAAAATTAAATTCGAATTCTATAATAAATATATATATATAGATATATAACTATAATACGATTTTATTAAAATTAAAGTTATTAGAATATCGAAAGATAAAAACTACATTTATTTATATAATATCTCAACGTAGATTAATTAAATATTAATTAATTTACTTTATAATCGTATTTATTATAATTTATTTTTTATATTTTAATAATATTATATTCCTTTATTTAATTCTATCGATTAAAGCCTTATTAAAAAGTATTAAGTAAACGCTATAAATCTTATAGAGGAAATGAAAAATTTGGCTAGGAGGAAAAAAGTTATGTAGCTCGAAAGGTAAAACTGATTCAATATGGACGCCGAGACTGATTCAGCCTCCCCCGGACCGGAATAACTAGCGTTCCGAGACTGATTCAGCCTGAATCAGTTAGGGCATTTGGGTTAGGGATTAAGTTAAGATTCAACCCCTGATATCTTCGATTAGACTTGATGGATTAATTTGATTCCTACGGCGTTAGAATCGCCTTGAATAGAGCTATCTACTCATGTAAGGTTGCTTGATTAAAAGTGTTATTTGTAGAGCTGGTACTGGTAATACGGCTGTGGTGGGGAAAACCAAAAAAAATAAAAATGCCAAGGATTCGCAAGCTTTCTGTATACGCTAAATCATTGCGAAGCGACTTCATATTTATTTTTCTTCCTAGAATAATAATACGATCAGCGACTCAGTCCTAGAGATTAGTCTCATAATATTTCCTCACTTTTCAACGTACTGTCAATGTGTAGAAGCAGTAGATGTGTGGTATCGCACTCAAGACTGGGACAAGATATTCCATCGGGCCTTGTCCTAAAGAATTATTAAACTTCTAGTGGGGTTGCTTAGAATCTGGTCGCTTCGGTTTAACCTCTTCACCTTCTGACTGTTCTGAAGTTCAAGTGTACCTTCCTGTATCGGATACCAAAAGGCCCCGTTTATTCAGGAAACAGTGTACGATGTCAACGCTATATAGCATATTCAGCCTTTCCCTACAAGGTTACCAATAGTTGTCTAAAGTATATTTGCCCTCGTTATTCGCGGCGTTACTTATATCCAATATTGATGAAGCCCAGACACTTCAATAAAATAATGTTCATCTAGTCTAGTCGTCTTTTATGTCTCCCATATCCCATGGCTCTTACCATCAAGGCTAGCAAGTCTGGCAAGCTCAAAGTGCTTATCTTGTCTATTGGTGTTCTGACTATCCCGGTCGGGCCGGCACCACATCAGGATATCCCGAGTCAAATCCCAGGTAGTACAGACCACACTGCCACTCTACACTTCCTCCATTCTGAGTTGACGGATCAGGATCACACCCAATGATATCCTGGAATACAGTATTGCACTCCCTCCCTCCGTTCTGGTTCGGCGACTGGACTGGGGGACAGTTTCCAGCTTTCTCATACCAAGACAACGTGAAGCGAATAGTGAATCTATCGCGTGGCCCTTGGCCGCCGTCATATGTCTTCGATATAGGAGCCGCACCTGGCTGAATAGTGGCGGTCTGGCCGCAGAAATCTGCGATGGCAGCACTAGCTTTGTCTGGATCGAAGCCACCAAAGGCTGCTGGAATACAATGTGGGGAGGGGATTGTAGCCGGGTTGGACAGTATTGGTACATTTGTACTTACTGAAGCCCACGGACTTGGCTTCGGCCAGTCCGGAAACTTCTTGAAGACCTCCGTTACGATTGTGTCGAGGCCCGCGCGTGTGGGATGGAATATACGGATCATGCCTGATTGAATTGTTATATCGTCTTCGTTGCCCAGTGACATGATTGTGTCGATCACTGCATTGGAGTCCTACACCACCAGGATTAGCATGATTCTACTTGGTGTATTGGGACCCAGAATGACGTACATTTGGCTGAAGGCCACTCAAGGGATTAAGACTGGCTTTCGAAAAGTCGCTGGGATTCCTATTGGGAAGAGAGGCTCGAAAATGGTCTGCGTTGCCCGTTGGGTCGAGTTTTGCCGCAAGGAGATCATCAAAGGCGTTAGTCCTACCATTTCCTATTGTGCCTGTATGGAAGAACCAGATGTTAGGATTCTGGTTGTCCGGTTCGATCACACCCTCTTCGCAAAATCGGTGACCTTCAAATGCAGCATCGTAATTAACGAACACCACGCCAGGATTGGCAGCAACAACGCTCTGAATACGGGTGTTCAAATCTGTAGTCAACTTGTTGAGCTGTGTACGTAGTTCTTGGGTAAGGTTCTGCGTATCTCGTCCGCCAGGTTTCGTCCAATAGCTGAAGCTCGCGTCATTACATAGCGTCGTGTGGGCGTTGAAAACTTGGGCGTAACCTGTAACAAAGAGCACGAATCCGTCGCCAGCAGCCTTGCTCCCTTTGTCGACGGCAGTCTTTATCACTTTATCTAGATTCTCTTTCCAATGATCGGAATGGAGTATGTTGGTTGAACTTTTGATCTGGTCTCTGTACATCGCTTCGGAGTCAGCAATACCCCTTCCAGAAGTGTAAGAAAGCAGGATTCGAGAAGAGATTGCCTTGATACTACTACCACGTCATGCACAAGCGTACTGTATAGAAAGGAGGAGAGTTCAAAAAAGCTGGATATACGTACTGGCAGGGATTCGAGTGTGAAAGCTGTAAGATGCAGTACCAAATGAGGTTTAAGAACTCGATATCGTCACTATATCATGATCTACAAGTCAGCCTGTCCCGTTTGAGAAGTAGCTCGACTAAGAGGCGCGTGCCTGGCAGGAAGCTTCGAGGAAGATCCTGTGTGCACAGAGAGAGCGGTAGACTTAGGAGCATGGTAGAACTCACCCGCCTGCAGTGAGAGTGGTAATCTGAGGGCGGCCGTATATTTCACGAGGTCCATACGGAAAATTTGGCCACAATATCGGATTGTCCAAGAATTGCCAATCTAGAATGTCCTGAGAGGTGGCGCCTGAGCATGCACAATTCCACAACTTGCGATCAGGATCACCTCCTGGCATCCTGTCGTCCTTGTTCATCAGTAGTGGATAGGCGTCGGAAAAGCGCACACATCGATTCCAGGCCAGGCTGTTACCAACACCGACTCCCGTAGCGTAGGAGTCTCCGATTGTAGTCCATTGTACTATGCCATACCAATCCTGTTGGTTGATTTTAGGATCATTCGAGACCTTGGGCGTGGGTGGGCTCGCAGTGCCACCGCGAGCTTCCAGACTTGGGCTCATGAGCTCAGCTGGTAGGCCAGCCACCATGGTAAGAAAGAAAAGGGCTAGCAAGAGTGGCTTCAAGCCCCTGCGATACAATGAAGTCATGGCGAGAGGGATTGCGGTAAGATATCGGGGTAATGAGTAATAGTAGCGGTTGGGGATCTCTACAACCGGGGCATGTGGGCAGAAACATTATATACTGGGAACTAAGTAGGCAGAGCAGGCGTTCAGTTCGACCTAAGCCTCGTTAAGAAGCTCCTCATTGCGAGAGATGTTGGCACTCGAAGTTCTTTGACAAGCCCCTTCCCAAACCCATGACTTATCATGGCATACCCCATCATGACGCGTCGGCCTTCGGGATGCACAGCGCATGCGCAGTCGGAATTTACTGCCATTCGTAATGTTTCATGTCTGTATGATAGACAAAAACCAACGTGCAGGCTCTGGGACAACACCAGATCTGCAGCAGTGTTCGCAATAGTTAACTAGTTCGATTTTGACCCCCAAACCAACTAACTACACTAGTTTTAGCGTAGTTGGTCCAGTTTTGGGGCCAAACCAACTACCAACTACTAGTTTAAACTAATAGTTAAAACAGTTTGCATAAAATTCATAAGATCCATAAATCGTTCATATCGTGCTAAGGTTGAGGTTTAGCGGAAGCCAGGATTAAAAAATTTTGAAGATCTACGCGGAGAAAAACCTCGCGCTAAGCCTATCTGAATAGCGTTATTCCTAATTAGGTAGTCAGCCCTTGCTCCGCCTCCCCGTATAACACCGCCAAAACTACTAGTTTAAACTGCCAAACTGCCAGTTTTAACTGATAGTTCATGGTTCAAAATGTTTAAAACTGAACTAGTTAAGACCCCCAACCAACTAACTATTAAGGGGAAAAAGGGCGAACTGAACTGTTAAACTAATAGTTTGCTAATAACTAGTTAACTATTGCGAACACTGATCTGCAGGCTCGTGGGCTATGCAGAGAGCCTACAGGATCTTTACCAAGCCAAATAATCAATATCACAGAGCCATGTGATCATTCAGGCATGGACTAGGAGAGGAAGAACATAATTAGCCTCAATACCTGCACCTGCTTCTGAGACGGGTCGAATGGATGTAATCTGGACGTTCCCTTCGCATGCAATTGTGATCGATACCAAACCAATACTGGGCTGCTCTACTCTTACGACGCTTGACTTCGATCATTGACAGCGTAGTGATCTCGATGCATTACTTTAATTGAACTTCAAAGCCCCAATCTTCAAACGACACCCGGAAATGGTTGAGCTTACTAAGGTAATTTAGCTAAATCTTCTTAGTGGCTTGGCGTTTCATCCGCCTCAAATCCTTCGAACCTGCGACATGGCTTACTTGGACGTCCAACAAACAACTGAATCCCTTGAGTCAGATCATCAGTACGAATCACCAGCAATCCCAAACTGTTGGAATCACTGCGCCTGGACGAGAATGAACGACCGTTCTGTTTCATCCTTTTCCTGTTGACAACACGAACTGAGCCTTGCTCCCTTCGCCACACCGTGCAAAACGTCTATCATACAGCAGAGGGAATCTAACAACGCTCTGAGATTCTACCGTCGAGCTCGCTCAGGCATACTTTCAACTATATCGTTCTGTTTAGCAAGGTTTTCTTGTTCGAAAGACACCAACGACAAACATCTATCGCAGGGCGACATTCCCACACCCCCAATCTTCTCGTCCCCAAACTATTTCGCCAAGATGCCTACCGATAAGGTCGTCAAAGTCCTGTTCTGGGTCTCCCAGATAAGCTTTGTGCTCTGCGTGATGTTTACAAGCGCCTTCTTCGCGGCCGTCCTGAGCGCCAAAACCAAATTGGACGGGCCTGTTCTGACGTAGGAAGACAACTTGCTCTCCCTCCGACTATCACAGCTGACATTTAGATGCAGCGCATGGCTTGTTGGAGAAGCTTTTGGCACGATCATCATAGTCCTTACTATGACTGAGATCATTTTATCCTTTGGACCTTTAGGCTACCTCGTTGATCAAAGTATCAAGCTCCTGCTCTCGATCATCGAGACCGGGCTTGCCTTTGGTGCCGGTATAGCGACCATGCCGTACTGGAATGAAGAGCCTCTATTTTGGATCCCAATAGTAGCCTTAGCTGTTCTATTGTGAGCCTTGATTATCCTTTTAACATTCGGGTCAGTGCTAATCAGCACCTAGGATTCTGTTCATTTTCAACTTCGCTTACGCACTTCTCCTCTTCCGCGTGGCCCAAGATCCCTCCGAAAGTGGCGAGACGACTCCATTGCTCCGAAACAGCCCTTAGACTCATATTGTTCAAGGTAGCTGTCGGTCGAGGTCGCTAGCAAACAGCAAGCACGGGAGGAGTAGTTCCGCCGCCGAGCACGACGCCAAATGTGGGAGTAAGACAGAGGATCGGACTGCGGTCCAGTGCAGGGAATAGGCGAAGTAGCTTGGGCTTCAATAAAGGCGTGAAGATGCGCACAACTACTACAACTGCTTGTCCATACACGGTGCATGAGATGCCGATGTTCTGAAAGCTAAAGACATCTTTAACATTGAGTATCAAGACGATCAATGCTGGACGACATGACCTCGGGAATCGGCGGGGCCTTTAGTAATACGAGGGGAGTGACGACAGTCTACCCAATGATCCCCACCCAAGATCCCTTTACAACTTCGAACAAGCACTTTAATTCTTCCCAGCCTCGTTCAAAAACTTATTACCCTTATCCATCTGTCGTTTACAAGACATCTCATCATCAGTGGGAACTGTCCCCCCATTATCATGGTCACCTCCTGTACGCACATCACAATCACAGCCCCGCTCCTGTTGAAAATCATGAATTCGCCATGATGCTCCCATTCGCAGCGCACGGAGTATATGTTCTAGACAGGTTCGTCGTTGTCACTTGGCCGATACTAAGAGACCTTATCCTAAATACTAGGAGCTGCAGTACTGTCTAATCATAGAGACGACTTCATGACATGCCTAAAGTAGACCAACTGCGACTCTGCCAGGGAAGTTGCCAGGTAGCGGACGAAGCATATCCTAACCGCTCAAGAGGCTGCAATTCCGCCCAATATGCAAGCCTAGATAGCTATCCAAGGACTCTTGTCATAAGCCTGATTGTCATTATTTTCTACAATTGCTGCCTTAAGCAGTCTTTCCAGTCTCTGATGAAGATCCGTGGCCGTTGAATAGAAAATTCACCATGACATTGCAAAAAAGGACAGCCAAACATCATCCCTCGTACATCAAGTGGTTGATGAAACCCCATCATGAAATTCCCGTGCGGAAGGGATCCACATGAGCCTGTGCTGTAGGGCATCGTGTCTCCCTATCAGACCACCAAAATCCACATTGAGAAGCGATCTTTGACAGGAGTCGTTGATTATACTTGTGAGGTCCCACAGAGGTCCCACATGTGATGGAAGACTCCGCGCGGGCATTGAGGCCGCTGCTGATGCCGAAATGCTTCCATGGCCCTAGATCCAACAGCGACTTTATTTCCTCCCTTCTCGCCCACAGAGCTAGTGGTGGTATCAATAAATAAAAAAGCCGTCTTCAATTATCACGCCGCCGTCTTGGTAGCTTCAGTATTGCGTACAATAGCCATGACTCTAAACATCACGTGCTTGGATGGACGGGGAAACCCCTTCCTGGCGCAAGTGAGGCGCGGGTAGCCAAAAAAGGCCTTTTCTGTTTTCATCTAGATATTGAAATAGAACAGAGGGGCTGGATAGTGGTAGAGGAATATGACAAGGACACCAAAACGAAGTCTCCAAGCGATGCGGTGATGACTGTCAGGCTCCTCCAGGAGTTTACCGGTCTCCCTGAAGGTGTCGCTTAGATTCTCGTGTCAGGTTGATAAAAGAGTTCACATGCTTCTCGCAACAGCGGCTGCAAGACGATTCCAGGCAGCAAGTCCGAGCGTTCATTTGCAGGAATTAGAGCCCAGATGTCCATTTGAGAAACACATGGGAAGTAATAGAATAGAATAATACTGGTTGGCGGTACCTGGTCTGTTTCTCAAATGAGACAGATGATGAGTTAGGGAAAAACATGCGAAATGTTGCCCGATTATTCGTGACTAGCCCGCATGGCTTCCATTTTACTTCCCCACTCTCGTCTCAGCTGACGATTTCGAGCTGGAGTCTCTTCATTGCTGAAGAGTCGCTGAGTGGAAACCCCAAGTCTCTTGCATGATGGCAGCGTCTGCCTCCAACTTCTGGCACACGCGGAAATTTACATTAATGTCCGAGATGTGTTGTACTTACTTCTCAATGGGATTCAAAGAGATGTTGAATACGTCTTCGGCCACCTCCTTGCACAGCCACACCACCTCAATCCGATATGGAAAATTCAGAAAGACCGAACATCTCAGCTCGATATCTTTACTGTTCACTCCAGAACAGAAGCCACCAAAAGAAGAGAGACAAAGGTATTTTTAAAGTTGAGTTCAAGACTACATCGTGATGTATACAAATCGCCTAAGCTTCTCCCGCAGCTTCCAGCACTCCAATCACCCCTTTCCAATTTATCGGCCAACAAAAGTCCTCTATCTTTAGTGCAAAGACTGCATATACCGATTTTGCTGTTCGGCGGCGAATTTGTACAGAATTAGAGTGCTGACATGCATATTTGCCCAGCCATGACGCGCGGCTCCTTCCCGACATTTCTGTTAACTTCCACCTCCAACGTTAAGATCTCTAAATGTTCACCAAACTTGATGTTTCCCTCGGTATCTAAGCTGAGAACTCAGCTTTCATTTCTAACGCTGGGCAGATAACGCGCGGCCCCTTCCAACCCAACCATCTCCTCGACCTCCGACATCGACTCCCTTACTAACAACATCCAGAACCAATAATGGGCCCCAAAATCCACACCCCGCTCCACACCCATGGCCGCAATATCATCGACGTCCACGGTAATCGAGTCAAACTCTCCTCCATAAACTGGTACGGCAGCAGCGATCTCCTCTTCATCCCCAGCGGGCTGGACATCCGGCACCGCTCCTCCATCGCCCAACTAATCCACTCAATGGGCTTCAACAGCGTCCGCCTGCCATACTCCGACGAGATGGTAATTTCCAACCCACCAATCTCCGATGAACTACTCGCGAGGAATAAGGATCTGATTGGAATGAGAGCGCTGGATGTGTTTGAGGCCGTAGTGAGGGCGTTGACGGATGCGGGTGTGGCGGTGATTGTGAATAATCACATCACGCGCGCCGCATGGTGCGACGGGAAGAATTTATGTGATAGTAGCTGGAAGAATGATTTCTTGGGACCTATTTGTCGTATAAGGCAGACAGAGGAGGATTGGATACGGCACTGGGAGATTGTGATGGCGCCGTTTGTTGACAATCCGCTTGTGATTGGGGCAGACTTGCGCAATGAGCCGAGGGGGGTTTGGGGGACTATGAGTTGGGATTCTTGGGCTGGTGCGGCGGAGAGGTGTGGGGAAAGGTTACTTAAGATGCAGTCAAATTGGTTGATATTTGTTGAGGGGGTGTCGTCTGCTAACGATTTATCTGGGGTGAGGGAACGGCCTGTGAGACTTAGTGTGCAAGATCGTGTAGTGTATTCCGCGCATGTCTACTCATGGAGTGGATGGGGGAGTGGCGTGCCATTCAGTAAGCGAAGTTACGAATCGTTCACGAATGAGATGAGGAAGAATTGGAGGTTTTTGCTTGACGGAGAGATTGCGCCTGTTTGGGTTGGGGAGTTTGGTGCGCCGATGGAGCCTGGAAAAGGGGATATGCATTATTGGGAGAATTTGATGCGTGTATTGAAGGAGATGGATGCCGATTTTGGGTATTGGGCTATCAATCCACGAAAGCCGGACAAGAATGAGAAGGAGAGTTACGCGATTTGTGAGGATGATTGGAAGACGCCTGTGGAGGACTATCGACTACAGGACTTGCGACTGCTTATGAATTAATGATTAGGTGCAGCTTCGGCAGCTGAACTATGGAACAAGAGAACAAGTACCTATCCATCAAATATGGATGCGCCGAGCTAAACCAGATGTATGCCCGGTACCCAATACCTCAACTTCCTCGACACGACCGCTAAGTCACACAGGAAAGGGTATTATATATTCGAGCACATTTGCCGCGCACACACCACCAAGCTAGTCAACGCCCTTCTCCACATCCATCTTTCCTCGAATTACTAGTACTCCAATCTTCGGCTTCTTACTGACCTCGTATTCCAGCCTGTCTGTGGTGAAGTGGCTCAATTGGGCGACAACGGAAGGTATAGTCACAAAGAGGATTCCCGCGACTGGGAAAAGGAGATACTGGGCCCAGTGGAAGATGCTTCTCCCGCCAGGGGCACTGAAATTGCCCTGCATTCGATCGTGCAGTCCAGCTCGACGCATTTCTTCTTCTCTTATGCGGACGCACGCTGCGTGGTACGACTCATAAAGGTAAAAGGCGCACAGCATGGTGACGAAAGCCGTGGCCCGAAGTATCCCTGCCACATTCATCGATACCAGCACTGGCGCAGGGGTGGCTTCTGGTGGCGTAAAGAGTTGGTAGATGGCGCTTGCAAGAAGAAGCACAAAGAGATGCACAGTTAAGATATGTGCCTCGAACATGCGGTGTGCCAGCATGAAGAGAGAGATCTTTGGTGTACAGCGGGAGAAAGATCTGGCAATGGGTTTGGACGAGAAATAATCCTGGCCAGCGGTTCGAGGTAGACCTGCTATGAGGGATCCTGCTTGTTTAAAGGCATACCCGGAGTCAAGAGCCCCCCACATGTGTCGCATTGCTTGACGATATCGTGCTCGCAGACTGGCAGTGTGTCCTCGAAGACCAGGTTCGTCACTTGAAACGTTACTTTGACTTGCTATTGTACGCGCCTTAGCGAGGGTCTGAAATGTGGAGGAAGAAAAGTCTGCTTACCAGGACTATATATCGTCCGCATCGTGAGGTGGCCTGCCAATGCGAAGTAGCACTTCAGATACATGTGCATGTCTTCGCCAATGGCTTCCGCACCAGTGTCCCAGCCTCCCACCATCTCGGCCAATGACAACGGTATTGAATACACAGACGTGGGAATGGCAATTGTCGAGCCTGGGTATAGACCTGAAATGCCGGCAGCGCACCACACAATATCCGATAGTCGCACCAAGGGTGGCACTTTGTGGGCGTTGCGGTCAAAGATGATGGGTGCCGCATAGATGGTAGTCTCCGCCGTGTCTGAGAATTCACTGTGCAGCGATGAAAGCTCGGAGAAATAATTGGAGGAGAGGTGGGTATCAGCTGCGAAGAAACGCATCAGTTACAGCATTGTACTCGGTGCATGCAAGGCTTACCGTCCATGACAGTGATGAGACAGTCACGCTTGGACTTCAGGTCCATGTATGTCCTTGCTGCCATACTCGCCGCCCAGCTGATGTTGCTACTCTTGCCCTGTACCTCACCAGGCAGGCCTGCAGGATGCATGGTATATTGAATGCTGCGGAAGTGATCCGCGAAGGATTCGAGGAGGGTACTTGCTGTGATCTTCGCCGTTGGGTCCATCTCTTCCATTGCGAGCCAGATCTGGGGAGAGTGCAAGGTCAAGATATCTTCGACGTGAAAATAAAGGCTGCAATACACTCACGTCATATGTACTCTTTGCTTGGTGATGGCTGGCAAGCACATCGAGAGTCTCTCGCAAATTTTCAATCTCCTCTTTATAGCTTGGCAATAATATGGTATTGCGTAGTCTACCCAGACTGCCATCTCCTTCTCCTCTCTTCTCTTGACAGTCGTCGCCAGAGTTTGTTGATTCCTCTAGGTGTGTCGAAGTCGCTGGTGACGAGGCTCTCCTCCATGCTCCTGGCCGACAAGAATTTGCACGGCCCCCGCTTCTGTACCTCGCGTCCACTTGTCGGACTTGGCCGGTAATCTGCCATAGGGACCAGCAAAAGCGCAGAGGAGCAAGGAGCGCCAGTATATGGATGAGCAGATTGTAAGCAGCGAAAACATACTCTGGCGGTGTCGTCGTGTCCAAGAGTGCAAGTTTCGTACCTTTACTTGCAAAGGCAGCTCTCCATGAGGCATCTGGCTCTGAGCAAGCTTGATACCATTGAGGTACATCTGTCAAAGCTAGGAGGATAAGAAAAGACAGAGCGAGGATGCTAAAGCCCGGGATGCATCTTGCGGCCCAGGCTCGAAAGCCCATTGGTAATGGAATTCAACGACGGGACTCACAGTCACCAATGCTGTTGTTGTATAGCATTGGCAATGAAGGACTCATAGCAACAAGGAGTGTGAGACCTGCTTTGTCCCTTGCTTGGAATGCAAAGAGGGCCATCTTAGCCATAACATGGATGCACGTGTAATTAGGTGCGCATCTAGGCCTAGCACCTATCTACTTCATCATTACATCTCGGATGAGCTTCATGCCGAGCTGCTCGCCCGAGGAACGCATGTGGCTTGTGGCTGAGGTGGATGGCGGACATGCATATTGCTCGTTGGGAGTGCTACATACTAACGCAGTGTGGCTTCGTACGGCCTGGCAATGCGTGGGTAAAGTATTTGTGCAAGTGTGTATGTGGTTCGTTGATAGAAGTTTTCGCAGCTTCAAAAGAGCAAGAATTCGTCATTTTGGTATACTAGCGTAAAACGTGCCTCGGCCGATTGGACTCGGCCGATCGTCAAAGAAAGGGACTAGACTTGTTACGGCAGAAGCCTATGACAGAAAAGGAAGGATCGGGTCAATATGGCACTGTAGCAGACTATTCAATACACATAGAATGAGTTGATTGATCACTGGTAGCTATCTATGGGCCAGCTATACATGATATCCAGGATACTAGAATAATAACAAACAAATGGCGGAGAAAAGCATGCCGCCCAGGCACTAGTTACATAAGGATTTTCCACCAATGGGATATTTCCCCTTTTGACAATGACCTTTTGCAGCAATATGCTAAAACCCACCTGCGCAAAGACAAGGGCTCACCCCCCCCCCACCCCCCCGGGCATTAGATGACCAGCCGATTACTGCAAGTAACGCAACGACCTATCAGGTACGCTTATGGGACCACGACATTGCAAAATCTCGACCAAGCTCAAGCTCTTAGTGCGCATAATATTGTTCCAGAAGCGCTAGCGACGACAATGGATCATTCGTAAAAGAGACCAAGAGAGCAATAGGTGCTCTTATCTTTGCAAGAAGACCTCACCAATCATCGCCACTCGTGCGCAATACTCAAATCGATCTTCACCAATACTACTTCGTATGTTATTTACGCCTTCCGCCTGGAATCACCAAGAGCTTGTGTGCACAGTTCGAGAAACTCAGAAAGCTGAACTCAAAGCAGACACACGGGTATCGTATTCCGAACTCGTTCACTACGCATGTTTCCTATTCGATTAGAGTTCGATCATTTCCCAGCAAAGCGGCTCACTGTTCATTCCTCTCTCCCCTCAATATTCTAGGCAGAGCTCGGAAGACCACGCTTTACTTTCATAAGATTTCTTTACACCACAAAATCCAGACTCTCTAGGCAGTGAAGACGAACTCTAGTCAGTATATCGTCTCGCTGTTCATGCATACTATCTAATTATCTATTGATTACTCAGGTCTGTCTTTCGCCCGCGTGCCATCGTTCTATTTGGCGCCAGCGCCTCTCTCACGAATATTAGTAACGCACGAATGCAAGAATGTATGCATGATATTCGAGGAATAGCTCCTGTCTCTGTGTTTTTTACTCAAAGATCATGCTCAGCATCTTACTACTAGAATTGTGGCCGCCAACCCTATGGAAAGAAGACTCTCAGTCGCCCAAGCGTAATCAAACCAGATCGATCAAAGCAAAGTTGGCCAGACTCGTCAATACTCATCAAGTCCTCACCTTCATCATCGAATGTGTCGCTAGTCGTAGAGCCAATTAACCCTTTTCTTGAGCAAGTACTATCGTCTGAGCCACTGTATTGTTCGCATGAGGAAGGGATTCTCGGCAGGTTTTCGATGTATTGGATCAGGGAACACAGGCGAGGGGCTTTTGTTTGAGGTACTCGTACCCTGGCTCGGAGAAGCTATCGCAGTCGTAGATCGCAAGCTAATTTTCTGATCTACTGGACGTTTTACAGCAGGGTTCTCCTCTTGAGGCTAAAACGCAAGTCAGTAAGCCCAAGAATCTCCAGAATCCAACTTTGTATACCTCTACCGGGCGCCATCGGTCTATCTTAACGTGGCTTAGAGACCTGTCGAAGCAAGAAATGGCCAATTAAAGTCAAGTCTGCCAGATGAGCTGGATCTGTCGACGCTCAATAGGAGACGCAAACGCTCCATCTTGTGACAAAGTCGATCCTTACCGCCCACTCGAAGAATCTTGACGCCCCGCAACTGAAGCAGTGCATTCATTCCCTTAACATACCTCAAGATTCGAGGCTGATTCTTGAACCATTGGAGGCCCCAGTCCGGTCCTCGAGGATGAGATCTAGGTATCTGAGATTGGTGCATTCCGCCAGCCAACTTCAAGCTTTCGAGGTTGCGGATCTTGAACAAAGAGTCCATTCCTTGTGCAGCCTCCAGACGCTTTTCCTTGCCTAAAGTATATAGGATATTATCAGTCTGAAACAGCAACGTGAGATTGGTGAGCTGGGGCAGTCTTTGGCAATGATCGTGAATGCCTTGCTGGCACTAACGCTGATGAACTTGACTGTGAACTCCTTGCTGTGGTCACAACGTCGCATTGGGATTACATGTGGGAAATGCTCTAGGTTCCAATATTTTCGAAATACAAGGTTGTTGACCTCGGTGAAGATGTTCTGCACCTTGGCTCTAATTATCTTCTTGACAAGTAGCAGGTCCAAGCGCGACCGTGGCTCTTTGATTCTCCGAGTTTTTCCTTTGATAATGTCGTGGCAGTTGTATGTGCGCAGCCTACGCGGCGCGCTATGTGTGTAGAGATCAGATTCGCATTTTGCGATGTGCATCTTGTAGCACATGAGGTCGGAGGTATAGTGGAGAATCTCAATTGGACGCAGTAGTATTTACATGTGAATTATGTGACCTCTACTACCATTGACGTGAAGTGGACGACTGTACCGATCGTAGGATTGACGGCCGGTGGAGATACAGGGTCGGAGGTAATATAAGGCGCGAGATTGTTGGTCGTGGAAGATGCCATGGTATATATAGATGAGAGAGCTATTTGTGCTGGTAAGGTCAGCAAGCTTAATGTAAGTTCTGTTGTACTCATGGCTTTTTCGTGGACACACCTCCAGGAGCGACCAGCGAAATCCACCGCGGCGCCAGTGCGCCGTAATCAGATAATAAAGCTTACGAGGTCTGTCACAAATATAGCGGGTCTCGGACGAAGACCATAAGAGATAGTAAAGTTATGAAGCAAGTATAAAGGTGTTGGGAGGCTTTGAAGCTCCACTCTGTTGTAGTGCTAAATTCTCAGAAGCTCTAGTCTTGACTCCGCTGAGCGGTTGACCACCGTGGTGATCATAATAATGACAACTCGTCTCTGGCTGTAACAGCTTCATTTTTGCGGCTGGTCGATGTATCTATCGTAGGAGGGAGGTATATCGCCGTCGGCGTCGCATGTTGGTCGAGGGAGGTAGATTATATTGACGTAGGGGACTTCGATCTCGTGGCTAGTTCAAGTACGACGTATAGGTATGTTGATACGAGGGAGTCGCTTTCAGTTGTCAAGGCCGTCGTATGTTAGAATATGGATGAAAGATTGGTCGATTTTCTATGGAAGGAGCCGTCTATTTATACCCGCTGTGCTAGTGATCAGGCTGTAGTGTTGATGCCAAGACTTTTTGCATAAATTCATCCTCACGCATACATGCTATCTAATTAATTATCAATTAATTCGTATTCACTGTCCGCTTTGCGTAGGCCGTCCCTTTGTTGAACGTCAACACCTTAGCGTGAGATGCTGAGCCACTTCGAGCTGCTAAAGCTTGGCATCTGTTAAATAACCATAGTCTCGATCCAGCTGTAAGTGAAAGTTGATCTGTGAAAACAGGACGGAAGATAGAGGAGTGGGGATGTAGGTCTTTCAAATGCCGAAGAGATGTCGAACTCGCCGAAATAAGACGCGGAAGAGCGAACACCTTGCCTTTCAAACGCTCCATGCGTAATCAACATACAAAATAAGATACAAGGTTTCACAAGACTGAGCGAAATCTAGCGCATGCAGAGTCACAAGATGGCAATATAAGATAGACAAAGGGGACATTAATCGAGGTAGATAGACATGACCATTACCATAGTCTCCTCCGAGATGTACGTACATTGGGGAAATGCTGCCGCGGATGAGGGATGAGGCTGGCGCTCTACCACTCTGTAGGCCCCATCCGTGCATAAGATGCCCAATTGAAGTGGCGGATTGAGGTACGCTTGGTGTTGCGAATGGGTGTAGCTGTGAATTCATCGCAACAGCCGTATTAAAAGTAAACTGGGCAGCTGGGCTGACGATAGATTGGGGTATATTTGGTTGCGTAGTAAGTGGATGAGTAGTCGGAGGTTGAAGGGGTGGAATGCTCAATGCGTGGTGGGTACGGGCGTCCGCATCCACGGAGTTCGAAGCTTCATCGTTGTCGAACACCTGTAGGGACTGATAAGCTACGTAACTCTTGATATGTTACGAAGATCCTACCTTGACCACCTCGTGCACTAGCTTAGGGCGTGGACGACAAAGGTCCCGTATGAGTTGAGGCCCAATCGTCCTCTCATCTGTCAAAGGAAGATAGTCGCCATTAGGTGACAAGTCTTTGCCGATCAGGCTGACCCGCCTAATACCAGATATCAATCTTAAGCCCTTCATACCCACTGCGTACTGCAGGCATCGGGGTTTATCCTTAGTAAAAGTGATTCCGGTGCCCAATACCAAATCAAGATCCAGGTTCAGTCGCTGCAGATTTATACAGTTGTTTGCAATCGTAGTAAACGCTGCATTAGCCCCGGTGGTCTTGAAGGTTATTGTGAGCTCGATAATGTGTTTCAGGTATGTAGGAATCCACCCTAGGAAGTTCCGGAGAGTTGCACAATCCTCGAACACCAGGTTATACGAGTACAGAACTGGTATCGCCTCGTGGTGAGTGCGCTTGTTCACGCATATGAGAGGTAAGCGAGACGGTGCTGGAGACTTCACAACCACGGTTGTCTCTCGATGCTTATTGAAGCAAGTACGAACACCGTTCTGATGACGGTGTATGTTTGATCTGCACTTATTCTGGTATGCGCGCCACCACGTAGGCTCAAAGCTTTGATCGATGATATTAAAGTCGTCTCCAAGTCTAAAGTAGTAGCCGTATACGATCTTCCTGATTTCTGCCGGGAACGGTAGAGTTTGCCCAGTCCATTGAATGCTCGAGTCTTTGTGGAGAGAGCATACAGGAGGCCCACTACCGCTTCGATCTGTAGCGGGAAAAGTGACCACCGATTCCATCTTTTCCCAGAGTTCACAATCTTAAGAGGTAGAATGATGTTGTAAGCAGCAGAAGAGAAGATACGATCTCCAAAGTTGTCAGCAGGTGTTTCAGTAAGTACGTAACCCCTTGATCTCATTCAAAATGCCAGCTGACGAGGATTTGTAGACGAGCCACAGCTTGGAAGTAGGAGAAGACCGAAACACGATGTGTCTGAAGCGGCACTGGCGAGTATATTTCACCTGCTATCAAGGATTTGGTCGGTTTTTCCAGAGGCTCAAGCTTGCAGGTAAGATCAATAAAGGCTATGAGTCTCTTACGTTGTGGATTGTATGGTGAACGTACCTTCGAGGCGACCAAGGCGGCCAGCGGGGTCGAACGTGGCAATCAAGTCATCGAGATAGTAGTTATGTCAAGGAGATAGAGGATGTGTGGCAGAACGAAGACCATGCGAAATTGCTGAGAAGAAGGGGGTTGATTAGGGAAGAAGAAGACGAATGTGTTTGAAGTTTTAAACCCCTACAGCAGCACTAGTCTCGATCTAGCTGGTCGGTGGGGCATCATAATGATCGCAAGTTCTTACAGGGCTGCACATATCGGTGGTGTCCGTTTGTCTTGCTTCATGAGACCGGACGACCGCCCAGCGCAAGGCTGTGGCACTGGGCCACGAGAAATATTTTGAATCACAACTGGACCATCTTTCCACGTTTGTACTAGATGATATGTCTAAAGGATTCTGCTAAGGTTGTGTAATCCATGCGTAGGATAAAAGGGGATTTTTCCTCCCAGGCTTAGATTTTCTGGGTCATCTATAGCCTTGCGCTTGGCGACGGTCCGGTCTTATCAAACAAGGACAGCCAGCCACAGCTATTACCAGCGGCCTGGTACGGCGTGTATTCCGAGAAGAATACTGCTCCCCTTGTTAAGATTAGTAATGCCGAGAAATCTAGATTGCAACACAGTAGTGGACTATAAGAATTCTGCACCTTCGTGCCCTCGCTCTCCACCGCCAACCACCTCCACCTCTATACAGTATCTACAGACATCCTTTTGCACCTTGAAATACTCTGCGAGCTTTAAGTCTCGCCTCTGTGTCATCGGCGAAGGTCGCTAATCTCCTCAAAGGAAAGTCAATCAATAAACGTTGCATAACATACCAATCCTACAACGACTTTACTGACCTGGCTTAGACCCATACGTGCCTCTCTTACACCCATAGATACCCCGAAAGGGTATTCTGGTTGTCAAAGCGGCTGGAATCATTCCGACTAAGCAACTCTTGACGGCATTTTCAAAGCTACTACATGCAAAGACCCACGCTGTCAAGAATGAGAACCGACAACTTGCTGACCTTTGCGCAGTATAGGTCATCGAGTCAGATCAACGGGACACAAAAGACAATGCAATCGCTTGCAGAGCGTCGCAAAGCTTCAATGCACATACCACTTGAAACCACCTCCGCATAAATGCTTGAACCTATTTCAGCACTCGCAGCAACTCGCATGAACTCTTCCTCCCCTCAACCACTGGCGACAATACCCGACACCACTTGTCGGACATGCTCGGTAGCGGAACAAAATCCTATACCCGCAGCAGGATCACGACCCCGGCCGTTGGTACAGCATCGCGCTTTACAGTGTTCGACATTGCGCGCACCTTGTTTCTTAAGAGACACAGAGCCAGCTCCTATCTTAGTGCACGTGGTCTTGCTAATCCCGCGGTATCAAATAGCTACGATGGAAGGAATGGCCATATCTCGGAACTCTCACCGTTTCAGGTGGCAACAACATCCGCTGAATACGATAGATCTCGACCCCTAGAAAGCGGAAAGCCACGAGATTCAAAGCAATGGCTTGGACGAGGACGGATGATACCAGAGGCGCTCATCAGGATGGGCCAGCGGTGAAATTTTGGCGTTGACCAGTGACTGCAGTTTCACACCTCGGGAATCATCGTGCCAGACGTCGACATCCACGAGGCTCTTTATTAGAGGCCGAAGACTCCGATAGGATCAACCTCGGTGACTCAGGACGAATATACGTGGATAGGTTTGGCTCAATCATACCCAGAGGCGTCACGGCAGTTTCTCCGGATGCAGTGGATAAGAAGTCGTCATTCTAAGCACGATACTCAAGAACCTCCCTAGAGATATCGCATGAGGTTGTACATAACGCCAAGGCCGATTTCGCAGTAGCTGCAAATGTAGGGTTCATTCGACTTGTCTTACCTGAAGCAGGAGAATTCATACCCAGCGTCATCCGTTTTCACCTCTCTGTTAGCGTCGTGTACATGCTCTTCTATTATGGCGTTGACGAGGTCCGTAATACAGTGCTGGCTTTACTCATGCCAATCTCATGCAGATGATCCGTTATTTTTAGTGGATTTACTGTTCATGCCGCAATCCTTCATGACACGCCAAAATAGGTGGGCCTTTGAACCTATGATTGTGAAGTTTACTACACGAATCCGTACGGGTTGGATATTCGAAGACTTACTAAGGCCACCAGAATCAAGCCTAGAGTCAACCCCGTCAAGGCCCATTTCCCTAGCGAGATTCGCACTCGCTTATACATGTTCCGGAAAGCGTCAGCAACTCGCGTCTCAGCAGTTGCTGTATACTATATCATAGATATAGATCCGTAGTCCAGTGTATCTAGAAATATCAAGAAAATATACTCTGTATCCAAACCTCCAGCGTGTGATCACAACATATATTTCAAAAGCCATTCCAGGCGCAGTGACATTGGCATGACTCAGAAAAGACATCACTGGCGCCATAGCAGCTGACGATTTGGTCTCCAGGGATGATGCATGAGCGGAGGATATTCGTTGGGGGTTTCTAATCAGATCGACTCATCGAGATGAATATTGAACCGCATGGATCAAGGGAGATGAAGATGCGGAAGCGAGGGATTATATTTTGTTTATCTATATCGAATCTTCTCGTTATTCAGAGCCCGTAGAAGACTTAATAATGAAGTCTAGTCAATAAGCCTCCGCGGAAGTATATATATCAACAGACTCACATTCACCTAGCTTTCACTTACTATCCACCAAGATTATACTCTCCGTTAGCATAGAGACTTGGTCTACTACTATTCATCGTTCTTGTTCTCTCCACTCTCCCGGTTATTACTTATATCAGCAATCTAGTCTTCAACTCCATCGTGCGCATTCATCTCCATCCACATCATCTCACCTCCATCATCTGGACCCCCACCACTACAGTTCATACCACTACAACTCATGTCACTACAGTCCACATCACTCCCACCCACCAAACCCAACCCACTAACCCTCATCCATCCACCTAAACCAAAACCCTATACCCAAACCCCCTCACTCCCACAAATAAAACCATCTCACTTCCACACTCCCCAACACCTCCATACGCAAACCTCCCCGTACCCAAACATCCATGCACGTTTCCCTCTTTCCCTCCTGTAGCACAAAAGTATTTTTAGGATCGTCCATTGAGAAGTCTTACACAAGACCGTTGATACCACTACTTTGATATTAAGAACGAGAGTTGGAAGGTGGAAGGCGGAGAGTTGGATGAGCCGTAGCGCAGCGCAGCGCAGCCCGGGGAAGGGAAGGGGAAGGGGACGAGGAAGAGGGAAGTGAATGTGTAGAAGCTGGCCGGTTGTAGGGCCGGGGAATTCTATTTAGGTTGGGTGTTATGTTGAATGGAAACGAATTGCATATATATAGTGTGAGTAGAGTAAAGTAAAGTACCATACCTTAATCAAATGGTAGGCAGATTGAATACGGACGAATTGAAAGCACTCACATTGTGGTTTCTGTGCCAAGGAGTTGATATTGGTATGAGTGGGACCTTGCACATGCATCTGTCCAAGGAACTGTCGTTCTGCCTTTGTGAATGACCGACCCAATCTATCGGGCTTACTTGGATTTGATAGTCTGCGCTCTACGAGAGCTCGGTATAAAAGAAAGGCGCCAGATGTCTATGAGCGACCTTAATCACTTGTCAGTATACGAGAAAGGTTACACGGTTTTCTTTCCGAGTCTTCTTTTGCAATAAAAATCCCAGTCGAGATGAACAACGACAGTAATCACAATCTAGCCGCGATACCAGAGCCACGGCCTTGATTCGCAACACAGATTGATATTCAATGTATGTGATAGTATTTGCGTCCTATGTCCAAAAACTCTCATACAAATCATCCATGTATCCATGTATACAGATTCAGATGGTACTATTCTTCCCCACCAACGCCAGCAATGTATCTTTCCCTAGATCCAAAACGCCAGCCGCGATGCCCATGGACAAAGGCCCTCGTATTCTACATGTACGTTCGTGCACAACGCTTTGACCACGACAAAAATCAGCAATATTCCCGTCTCTTTCACCGTAACAACTTTTGACATACACGTTTGATAATCTTTATGACATGAAGATTCGGGTCAGGGCGTCATGCTGCCACTTTTAGCAAAGGTTGAGCCGAGCCTTCAGAGGTCTTGCATTCATGGCATCTCCACGGATTCGAGACGTACAAAGTGTGCGCTGGAAAGGATGGGTAGGGAGAGATAGCGGGGTGTGGAATGCCAAGATGAGATGAGGTGGCGGATTTGCTATCGGCGTGTCAAGAAGACATAACCAGCCCATCGTAAGTCTCCAGGTGCTACAGCCAGGTTGTACGGGTCTTGATGCAGTAGACCGGCTGCTCTGAGGGCGGGCCGGAAGCAAGTCGGATGGACTGCCCGTCTTTGCCCAATGTAGTCCAAGCTCTTTCTATCACCCCTTGCATCGGCGCGGCAAAGAGGCGCGACGTGCAAATCCCACATGCTAGAGGTCCACGACGCGTCTACCAACGTAGTATGCCCTCCTCCTCAACCCCCACTAGTACCCAACCCACTCCCATATGTCCCCGCACCCCTCTCGCCACTCTGAGTCCTGAATCTCGTATAATTCGGCTCTACCTTCTCCTGCACCCCCTTCCAATACCCATCCATCTGCCACCTCACCCTCTCCAAATACGGTTTCAAATCATCCGGCGCACTCCACCACTTCTCATGCAAACTCTTCGCCCCCTTCTCATAATCACTATAACTCGGGAAACCCGACACACCCCACTTATAATCCAAACCAGACCAGGGCATATTTCCGCCGTTGCGGTGGATGTAGTTCAGGAGGCATTCTTCGGGGTAGTAAGTACCGAATCTATTTTCGATGTGGAGGACGCGTTTGTAGTATTCAAAAAGGTCCGTTGCGGGGCGCATGACCCAGAAGCCACCGTTGACCCAGTGCCCGCCGAGATTTTCGTCGTCTTTGGTGGGGGGGTATGCGTGGCCTTGTCTTAGGGAGGGCGTGCCAGCGAAGACGTAAGTTTTGGGCTGTTCGCCCTCGTCGAGTTTGTAAGCGTCCGTGACGTTGCGTTTGAGGTGGAGCTGGAGATTCCGCCTCACTATTGCGGCAGGGTCATTGAAGATGCCATCAAGGGGTGCGGTAATGATAGTGTCGACATCGAGGAACATGACGCGGTCGAATTGGGTCCAGGAGGCTATGCGGAGTTTAGTCATTACTTCTGAGTAGCGGTGTTCGGTGTTGATCCAGTCTGCGGTGAGCCGTTCGACTTCGATGATGTCGGCGCCGTCTTGGACGAGACGGTTGCGTTTGGATTGCGGGACGTCGCGGGTGACGGCTATGACGAAAGGGATTTCTGAGCGGGTGCGGGTTTTGGGGTCGTGGAGGAGTTGGTAGGCGAGGATGCGGGCGCCAACGAAGTAGACATCGTCGTCGTCGGGTTTGTTGTTGTCGACGGTTGTAGAGGAGAGGAAGGTCACGTATGCGTATTTCGGTTTTTCTGGCTCCGGGGCCTTTGAGGGTCGGATGTCGGCGGAGGGAGAGGGGAAGGATGCGTCTGCTGTGAGGTTCTCGGATTCCTCTGATGTTGTGGTAGCTGTGGTGGGTGGTCTGGAGGGTGATTTGGGATTGGCAATTAAGGATACGTAGTAATAGCGTTGGAACAGAAAAATGATCAGAAAAGCCAATGCGACAATGACTCGCTGCCTGGTAGCGTACATCAAGCACGTCGACATCCCAATGGACAGATTGTATATGTGAGAAGCAAAGTACACAGTAGTAGGTGTGTATAAAGAAGGAGACAATAGAGGTTGTCTGCAGTGGTTTGCGGCGTCAGAACTTATTTAGACCCTGTGCCCCTGCTGGGGCTGGGGTTAGGCGTCCAACTTCTATGGGGCTTTCCAACAAAGGTAATAGAATACTTTTTGTTACTGCTGACTGTGCTCAACGGGGCTTTGTTTGAAGTCAGACTTTGTTGGAAGTCTTTGACCTAACAATCTTCATGCTGAGCCTCATAATACAAGCAACATTCTACTGTGATACGACGTCTGCACATTACTGAAACATGGCATTTTCAACTGTAACCTGTAACGTAGCGCACTGGGAGTTCCCGGCTTGGGACAAGCGGAAGCGAATAGTTGGCGCCTAGGGTGATGACTAATCTTCTTTCGGCCGAAGTGCTCACGGGCCGTGTTTCAAAGCCGAAGTAAGATTCGATGCCGCAATCTTCAATCACGAAAAAAAAAAGCTCTTTCAATCAATTCACAAAACCCGCCAAAGAAATGATTGATGATGGTAGTCCTGTGGAAATATTGATCAACGTTGTAATCTGGTATGTTCTTGTTCTTGCATTCACAGATTTAAGGAACAAAGGAAAGGTTTCTATAGTTATTAGGGTAGAAAATAGATGTTGGTGGTCCCAGTTGCGAGAACAAACCGACAAAGAGACAAATTTGGGGGGCTTGCAACGTCACACATCCGTTCAAGAGAAGACATGCCAAAAAAAAACGTCTGGTCACCTCTGACGAAGGAATTGTAGTACTCGTGCATGCTGAGGATGCGCGAGAGATGCATCCTTTGAGATTCCGTTAGGATCCGCTGTGCTGACTTCGAACACCTGAGGGCTTCTGTTAGCTTACGGTATCACCTTTAGAAAATTCATTTCATTATTCGGCAAATTCACTTCGCAGAGAGAAGTTCGACATTTATATGGACGAAATAGAGCCGCGATAACTAATTATTGGCAAGTTTCAAGTCTCCTTTCTTATAATTCTAAACACAGTTCCTAGTGGAGAGGTAAGAGTAGGTAGATTTTATCACAAATAATCTCGCTTTTGATTAAGTTGTTGAAGATCGGCGCGTAAAGTGTCCCTTGCATCTACATTCCAGATCTTCGCTTCCGAACCGAGAACCTCTCACTTGCCTTTCTGGGGGAACCCTCGGTCTATACTCCTCATTTCACGCTCCAGGCTAATGAGGCTTCTTTTAATAGACAAACTGTTCGTGAGTCCCTTCAATGGACAAAGTATGAAGGTCTTGTTTGGCTATACTCGAGATTTGCAAGCATTGTCTAATTCACGCATAACGAAAGATAGCTTGTCTTCCTAGCTACACCAAAGCCAAACAGTCGTCCAGATTAGGAACCAATCCGACCGTCCATAGACTGAACCACTATTTTCAAATTTCGTTTAGAGCAATAAGGTTGGGTATGCGATGTACATCAACACTGAGCCATGGGAAAAGTGATGCGAGTTGTCCTTGCAAACTGACAGCGACAAGCTATGTAGCAGATTGTATCAAAGCAGAAGCAAGGACTTTGAGACTTGTGTTCAGAAGATGCTGGGCACCCAGGCGCTGCAGGACACTGACTAGCAGGTCTTTAATATGGCTGCGGTGAAGTCAAGTAATGTCGCTCTATGAATCATGTAGAAAGGGTTTTGAAGTAGGGAACCCAATAACGACTCGATGAGCTACATCTCAATTGACAAGGATTTCTCTTGGATCGAATTGAAGTATTGGTTGTTCAGCTGTAGCGTAGAGGCATTGACCGCGTTTCGCCTGACCAGCGGGGAAGACGAGCTATATGGCAAGAACAGCCTCAATACGTTGAATCTCAAGTAAGCATATAACCATTTTGAGGTACTTTTGTTTGTGGAATAAAAATTAGCCCTAGGAGAATTTTGATGTGGGGCCGGGACAGCCCGGGGGCTTCACCTAGGCGCTTGACCCCCATCATCCCCTCAACCTACCTTGTTACCCAACATTCAACGCTTCTCACACTCATCACAACCAACTTTTCCGTACGCTTGACTCTTCAAGAAAGCACAATCAGCATTTTCTTACTGAAGCACTCTCGCAATCCATTCTGCTACGGACTCATCCTTTGTGAGATCTTCTTAAACACACGTAAGTCTCCGCTTCTTTGCAGCCTTCTTCATACTTGAAGTGCTGACCAGCATGTAGTATACTCTCTATCAGTCGTGACCACGATGGGGGTGGAGTACAGGCCTTTTGCCGAACTCGGTGACGAGCTCTGCAACGCCTGCGCAGATGGTAACCTTGAAGCCATTCTGAAACACCTGACTCGCCTCCAAGCTTCGGACTCGTCGTACAGCCGGCCCTGGCAAGCTCTCCTACAAATGGCCGCTCTTAAAGACCAAGCGAGAATTGCTAGATTTTCTCTTGATCATGGCGCCAAAGTCAACAGATTCGTCATGACAGCCATCGTCAGCTACCGCTCAAGACAAACATACACCTACCTTCTCGACAATTCCGTCATCAGCGTCAATCATATCGTCCCCTGGGCCGGCGACGTTCTCTCCCAAGTCGTCTACGATGACGACTACAACTGGACTAAGCTTTGCTTAGACAAAGGCGCGGATCCGAACAAGTACAAAACGGAGGATCACAAGTCTGTCCTGGCAGTGGCTCCGGGGGAGGCGTCGGTCAAAGTTGTGGAGCTACTGCTACGCTATGGCGCCATTATGAGGAATTCTGGGGCGATTGTGATAGCGGCGGAAGAAGGCAGATTGGAGATGGTGGAATACTTGCTCGAGAAGGGTGCTAGTATCAATGAGATTGGTAATGCGTGGCCGGGATACGATCCGGGAATCGATCAGCACAGGAAGGATATGGGTAGCGCGTTGCATAAAGCTGTGATTGGAGGGCATGAGGCCGTTGTGCGCTTCTTGATTGACAACGAGGCAGAATTACATTTGGAGGATCCGATGAGAAGGACGCCGTTGATGTTGGCGCAGGCAAAGCAAGACAGCAAGATGGTGAAGCTGCTAGAAGAGCATGGTGCTTGGAGGTCAGGGCTGCTTGTAGATATTCGAATCCAAATGGATGGTTATTCGTATGCTTGCGCACCTGCAACTTTGGTATGGGGTTCTACAACGGGCTTGCCCTTAGAGTTATTACCCTGCTCATCAACTGTTCGAACATTACTTCTAATCCTACAGTCAGAGTCCAGGGGCACTCAGACGATCTATGGTTGTGACTTTACGGTTATTGGCCTTTCAAATGAGATGTCTCATGCTCCGTTTGTACGAAGATCCAGTTGTTCCAGTAGGTACAGCTATAAATTTTGGTAACTTTTACAGTGCATGAGATGTTATCATCAAATTGGGCCCACTGGGCAGCTCGTAGACATGGACGATGGTCGGTTTCATGGGTAAGGTACCCTACCTTAGGTACTGAAAAAGTGAGCAACTCAATATATACTACCATTTGTGTAGAGACTAGCTCTAGATGGGCCTGTTTCGAGGACATGTTGGACATTTTACCAGATATGCATGACAACTCTAACAGTTATAAGCTATTGGCACATTGTTCGGCTGTGTTGGCGTTCTTCGTAGAACCCAATTACGCAATCCTCCATAGAAAACCCGGCGCTGACATCTCTTGGAGCACTAGTACACACCCAACGGAGTCCCCATGTCGAAAACCGAGAAGGATATGCCGAACCCTCCGTCCTTCATGCATGCTCTCCACCACCCAGACCAAATCGCGCCCGAGCACGCATGGGTCGACTGGTTCGTACAATTCAAAGCCGATAACCCACGCAAGACTGTTGGGCTCGAATCCACCGAAGGTCTGTGGGCAGAGAAATTAGCCATCTCACCATCCTCATTGCTATCGCCATCATTGTTGTGTCGATTATCTGGTGTGTCAAGGGTGGTGATCTACAGAGCGTGTTTACGGTCATGGGTTTTGTGCTTACTGGTGCTGCTGGTGAGTGATTACTCAAGGGTGTACTGGGGGTGAAGGCTAACATCATATCTAGCTGAAATCGCGTGAGTGGCCAGCATACGACTACCCCAACGACGACCAAATCGCGAAAGGTAGGTTCCAATTCAGGCCGTTTATACTTATTGAATTCTACCCTTCAAGATTGGAACGTGCGTATAGTAGCTTACGTTGAGGAGATTGCCTTGGTGTGAAAGCTGGATGAGCGGATATGATGGGCTGCTTGGACGTGAAGTTGGTAATGAGGACGTGAATGTTGCGTGTTGCAAATACATGATACCAGTTTCGTAGTAAATATATCCTTTTCTTCCAGGAATGCTGCTTGCAACAATTCGTTGGTTTCGCGATGAAATTGCAAAACGACTGATTGACAAAGGACTTTGCTCCCTCAGATCGTGCCTCAACAAGTTTATCAACTCAGCACCGATGACTACCCGTGATAAGAAACCCTACTACCACATTAGGTTGACTCCGAGACAAAGGACCACTTACAGTCGGATTCTTTGTCTCGCCACCCTTCTTCACCCATGAATGAGCAGGTCTTTTGTGACTCGGATTCAATTCACCACAAACCTCGATCGTCTCCATTGTTCGCAGACAATAAATACAATCATCTCTCTACACCCCTCGAGCCAGAAAAACCAAAAGTTCCCTCCACCTTAAGTCAATCGCAACACGAATATTTCTACAAACACCAACCGCTATCGTCAACCAACAGACTCATACAAATACACAAAATGCGTCTTTTCTCCATGATGATCCTGCTAGGCTTAGCCGCTAGCATCTTAGCCAATCCTCAGAACATCGACAGCCCTTCCTGGGTTGAAAAACGCAAAGGTCGTACGGGCAGGATGCATGCGACCCCAAAGTCATCGAGTGCACACAAACTACATCAACCACCTCAAGACATTGCGACCACAGCGACCCTTCTCTTGGTGATTTGTATGCTACAATAGGTTTGTCGACACCTGATCAGAAGAAGCACAAGGGATTGTCCATTTTGTTGTGGATTGAGGAGTTCTCTCTGTGATTCTTTTTGCTGGCATCCTTGCGTGTAGTCTCGATGCTAGGTCGTTTTATTCAACATGCTTGGAGATTTAGATGTGGCCGGAGGAGAGGTAGGCATCTTCACCGGGAATTTCCGCAGCTTAAAGCGCATTTGTACCAAATGATAATGTAAGGATCTTAGCAGCTGTGATGTAATTGTAGTATACAAGTGCATGTTTCGAGCCGGTCAAGATCTATTGACTGCCAAATTTTGGTCCTTTCAATGTCGAATCAGCGCTAGACGAAAGAGGATGTTAGAACCGAAGTGTATTCGTACAGCTTGGCGTTGCGCTGCTCTCTCACCAAGTCACCCTCACTCAACTAGGCCCCACAACTTGTCGCACACTGCTTCAAGATGTCTCAATACCAGCAACAACATCAGCAACCCCAACAGTATTCATACAGCCAGAACCCTGCCAACAACAGGCAGAACGTCCGCAAGAAGTCCCTTCTCATCGGCATTAACTACCAGGGACAAGCGCATGCCCTTCAGGGTTGCCGACAGGATGTCAAAAACATGGTAAAGCACCAGGCCCACGATCATGCAGCTCACAGATTCTAAGGTCATCTTTGTTAGTCACAATTTCTTGTCTCCAAAGGCTACCCTACAGGTACGTTTTCAAGGCCCGCCAAGCAGCAACATTGCAAAACAGCGAGGGCCCTCTTGCTATGCGTATGCTTCCAAAACACAGCTCACCACCACTTCTCATCCTTGAAAGTGGCTGCTAACAAGAGGCGTTGAGCCAGATGAGCGCAGCATGGTGATCCTAGCCGACGACCGCCAGGGCTCTTTCTACCCCTCCGGCGCCAACATCTTGGCCGCAATGGACTGGCTCGTCAGCGAACCCCACACACAATGCTTCCTACACTACTCTGGCCATGGTGGGCAAGTAAAAGATCCTGACAAGGATAGAGAGAGTGGATTCGATTCAACGATTGTCCCGGTGGATTATCAAGAGAAGGGACAGTTGGACAGTGATTTACTACACAGGAGGCTCGTCTCCAAAATACCGCCGTCAAGTACACTGTTCGTTGTATTTGACTGTTGTCATTCTGGCTCGGCGATCGAACTCCCATTTGTCTACCGCACCGACGCCGACGGCAATGTCAACCTAATGGACAACGTCAAGCAAGGTCTACACCTCATGCAGGCTGCCCAACACCTCCTCCAAGGTGGTTTCTCGGCCTCCAAAATACAAGACGCCAAACAACTATACGCTGGCGCTCAGACGTTCTTCCAGGGTTTGAAGCATAAAAATGAGCAGCAAGAGGAGGGCCTGGGCGAGGAACATTTCATGGAAGACTGGGCACACGAGGGGAAGAGCGTGTTCATGTTCAGTGGGTGTAGAGATGATCAGACCAGTGCGGATGCAACGATATCGGGGGCCCATGTTGGGGCTATGAGCTGGGCGCTGCTGGAAACGTTGTATTCACGGCCAGACCTGACTTATGTCGGCGTGAGTGAATACAATGTGAAAGACTCCTTGTCCACGTATTGACTGGGCGCTCTAGGTTCTACAGAACACTCGGCAGTTGCTCATGGGCAAATATCAGCAAGTACCCCAGCTTTCGGTCGGCACCCAGGTGAACCTCGAGCAGCCACTGCACATTTAGAGAGAAAAAGCCACGAAAAGAACGAATTAGATGATTTGATGACGAACTATTGCAGAGACTCATGCTGTTATGAGGGCTGACTGGGGCGCTACAGCGTGCTGTTGATATTGGAATGGTGTACCTGAACCTCAACAGCGGACTGTCATATCTTCGTAAGCCCGAAGAGTGCGCGGTCTTCTCATTCTCGTTGCGTTTTCTCAAGCACATATACTATCACCCCAAAACCACTCGCCTCGATATCTCTCTCCTGTACATCCCAGCCTCCTTAGATATCAGCCTACTCATGTTGCGCGGGGACTTGGAACAGACTTCGATTTATGATTCATTGAAAAGTCAACGTATTCGACGAGGAAGCGGTGAAGTAAAAGATACTAACAGGAAGGGTTATTTAACTCTTCATGCAGTCATTATGGAAAATCCCTCGAGGAAGTGGTGAATCGAGGAATGCTGAGAGCAAACGATTATTCGACTCTTGCAATTATCGTGAAAAATTCCGCGAGATACGGAAGTGTTCGCACCCTGATGATTGTGCACGTTGACCGGCCTCTGTTTCTTATTTGTCTCTTCGGGCTCCTCTTCATGGCCCTACCAGAGCTCTGCTCGCCTTCTATGAACCACTGTCCCCATGAGGAAAGAAACCAATTGAGTTCAACTTTCGGTGACAAGCCTTTAGTATACTTCAGAGCCCAAAGGCTCCTCGAGGGACCGGTGACCTGAAAGCCCAGCCGAGGTAATCCACTGTTAATAGACGGGATCCTGCAGTGTTCAAAAGACCTCAATTGTGATCGACTCCGAGCGATGATGTTTTCGTGCTAAAACAGTACCTGCCTGAAAGGGCAAGTGGCAACGACTTGGTGCGGCTCTAGCGGAGCGCGCCGAGACCTTTCGCCTCCCACCATATCCGATCTGTCGCCGTTCCCAAATCCCTCACCGATTCGCCTTCCATCAGGAACATGATGGCATCTGATCGCGCACATCAGAGCCGATAGCTTCCCTCGTCTACTCTTCTTCGACTTTCACCAGAATAAACTGTAAAGCTGATGGATGGCCGTTTCTTGCTTTCGTTGACAGCGCATGGCTGCAGCATGGCATAGACCACTGCCATGCGCTGAGTACTTGCGAGCTTGACAATCCCCAAGTAACTCATTTGCGCCGCCGGACCAATGAGAGGTTGAATGATGATAGGGGTTCGTCCTCGAAGGCTTGCTGTGTGATTTCTCAATCTCTCTTGGCTAGCATCGGCCAAGCAGCGGAAGGCGACGGCATGAGCCTAATCACAGCCTCCAATGGATGTCCACGAATGATCTCGATATAAACACTGCGCCACCATGATAGGTGCGGTGGTACCTGCATTAGTGATATCGGAGTGCTTGGCCATATACACCTTCCCCACTTCGATGATTGCCCGCATATGTTCGTCATAGTCTTGGGAGCCAAGCATTTCATCCACACTTATCATTCGCGACAATGTTTACAGGCAATTTGATATAGGATGGCCAATCACAAGGATACCACGCGAACATTGTTGTTTTTCCCCACCCACGTCTATGTCCCTACCTACCCCTTTCCAACGTTCACCGAGACCTTGCCTCCGATTCTCCTTTCGTTTAATTCGTCTTTCCAATGGGACGGCAACGGCCAGCCCGCAGCTATCAACCCCATGGGTGGCGAATGGTGATCATTGCTCGCATTAGAAAGATTCAAGCCAAAAGCCTCTAAGAGTAAGAGCCGTGATGAAGGTCCACAAAGGTATAAAGGAGAGCTTGTATCCCCTCCAAAAATCACCTTCTCCGCATCATTTAAACCTCTTACATTCGCTCGCTATCCACTCAACTTTCGTTCATTATACATAGTTCATACCTGCAATCTTACATCATGCGCCTCCTCGAACAACTCGCCGCCGCTTCGGCAATAATCTCGCTCGCAAATGCCGCACCCTACCCTCAATCTCTCTCCAATCGAGCAAGCAACGTGACAGGCAACGCCAAATTCACTGTTCCCCAAGGCCAACCAAAATTGCCTGGAAAGAAGATAGCCGGTCCCATTGCCTTGGCGCGCGTGTACGGCAAATTTGCCAGGCATGGTGCAAGCGCGCCACCAGCGGATGTCAGTTCTGCTGCTGCGGCCGCTGCAGGGTCCGATGATGGTACTGTGCCTGCGAACCCTGAGGAGTTTGATCAGGCGTATCTGGAGGCTGTGACTATTGGTGGTCAGACGTTGAATCTGGATTTTGACACTGGGTCTTCTGACTTGTACGTACATTCCCATCCCTTTACGGACTTTTCATTTCGTTTCGAGCATCGTTGCTAATCAAACGCAGGTGGGTCTTCTCATCTGAGCTCCCCTCGAACGAGCAAACAGGCCACAGCATCTACAATCCAGCTTCCAGCTCGACCAGCAAGGAGCTCTCTGGCGAAACATGGTCCATCAGCTACGGTGACGGCTCCTCCGCATCTGGCAACGTCTACACCGACACCGTAGACGTAGGAGGCACAACGGTTTCCGCCCAAGCCGTTGAGCTCGCCAGCACCATCAGCTCCCAGTTCGCGTCCGACCAATCCGACGGTCTTCTCGGTCTGGCATTCAGCAAAATCAACACCGTCACGCCTGACCAGCAGCAGACATTCTTCTCCAACGCCGAGACTCTCCTCGACTCTCCCCTCTTCACCGCCAACCTAAAGAAAGGCCAGCCAGGCTCCTACAACTTCGGCTACATCGACACCACCGAATACAATGGCGACATCACCTACACCGCCGTAGACAGCAGCCAGGGATTCTGGGGTTTCACCGCCAGCAGCTACACCGTCGGCACTGCACGCGCTGTCACCGAGAGCATCGCCGCCATCGCCGATACCGGAACCTCCCTCCTCCTCTTACCCGATGATATCGTAGCAGCCTACTACGCCCAAGTCAAGAATTCGCAGAACAGCGCCGCAGAGGGTGGATACATTTTCGCCTGCGATATCACCTTGCCTGATTTCACCGTCTCGATTGGGGGGTATGAGGCCGTTGTGCCGGGTGCGTATATGAATTATGCGCCTGTTTCGGCGGGGAGTTCGAGCTGCTTTGGTGGGATTCAGAGTGGCAGTGGCATCGGCTTCAGTATTTTTGGGGATGTCTTCTTGAAGAGCCAGTTTGTGGTTTTCAGTGATGCGAGTGGGGGACCGCAGTTGGGGTTTGCGGCTAAGAATTTGTAGGGTTTGAGAAGGGTGGGGTGGGATGGTATAGGGTGTGGTGGGATGGGGATTGGGAGGAGGTAATGGCGTGTTTTGCATTGGTTGTGGAGTTTTACTTGCATTTATGGTAATTGTTAGAGGTGGGGAGCATAATAGACATTCATTTTGCATTTACGCTTTCATGTAATTCAGATCTTATGTTTTGATGAAATTCCAGGTCAACCTCAACTTTTTTCGGAGGCGATGCCGTAGCGATTCTTCTTTCATTGATTGTGTCTTTCTCTGGATTCGTGAGATATGAAAACGAGACAAGCGCGCCTTCCTAAGCACTTTTAGGGAGGGGACGTGAGATGATAAATTGAGCTCTTCATCCTGTAATGCCGCCAATAGTTGAGGGAATTTTCTATGTACGAATGTGTACTGTTTGCTGGAAGCGACACGAGAAAAAAATACGGCTTAGCTTAGGGTATCTGTTCGAAATGGATGTAGGCTTGACGAACCGATTTAATGAGATTAGGAGCAATAATATGAGCTGATATCGTGCTACTTTAGGTCGCTGTTAGTTTTGTTGATCCAATAACGTTCGAGATGCCTAATTTAAATCTCTAGGCTTCAATGTCGTAGGTTCATTCCGACATCTAAGGCAGTTAGAAAACAGAAGGTACCTGAAATTTGTTTTCTTTCCAAGGGGGTCAAAGTGGGAACTCTAGTCTATGAACCTCAAGGTCCAGGAGCAAAGTCGGCTATCTCACAATTGATAATTGAAATGGAAGTAGACGGTTTCGATGATGAAACCCCTATCCACGAATATCTCTACGCGCGAAGATCTTACTGAGGACAAGGCCCGCGAGCTCGAAGAGAACCCTTGAGTATGCTTGCAAAGCAGTTGACGTTGTGGAAAGTTGGGTTGAGACAGGGTCGGGACTCTACCCTCATGCACTCACCATACTACGGGTATACACGCCTCATTCCACGAGGTATTCCGCAAAATAGCTGCTATGGAGCGGCGTTGATATAGCCATTTCAGAGGTCAATCTTTGCAAGCAGCTTGGGTGTATTCTTGCGGCTCACTACCCGGCGTCAGGTCCGTTCTGTATATCTAGATCGACTGTGTCTGTCAATCGTGCAATCGCCGATAACGATAAGTCTGATCTGTTCAGAAAAGTCTTCGAGGACCAGATAGAGCGCCAGCTTTATTTGTCTCAGACTTCTTTACCTCAGCCTTCTTTACCTAGTAAGAAGCCAATCTGGGTCAAATTACCGTCCTTGCTGGACAAAGATATCACCAGGGACTTCTGGGCTCCCTTGCTCCATATCATTTCAAGGTCAAGATTTGTAAGTCCATCAGTCTTTCACTAACAGGAAGGTCCTTGCGGGTCTCCGTACGTGCATCATCGCGTGAAAGCCCCTGCAGTACCTTGACCCCCACAATTTGCGATTTGCGATTCGCGAGATGCGCATGTGAAAGATCATAGGGGTACTTGTAGGCGGTATGTCTGTATATACGCGCCACTTTGCATGTGTCTGCTAAATTATCCACTGTGTCTTGGTCTTCCTGCTTCTGGGTGATGCTTATGTCCACATATTCATTCGACATGATGCTTAGGATTTGGTCGAAAACAGTTTATCTACCTCTCGGGGCCCAAATCGCGACTTGTCTTTCATTACCAATGAATTTGACGTCCTTATCATTACATCCACCATTCTTAGAGACAACGGACATCAGATGCTTCGGCCCAGGCACTGGCCGTCTACCAATCACAGTCGACAGCTGCCGTTCTACACTCAACCATCTCCGTGGGCTCCCCAATTATCGCAAAGTGCAGGACTTCATAGAAGATCGGTGCCCCAAAGTGCCAGACAAGCCGCCTTACGTCTGGCACGCCAAAGCGAGTGATTGCGCGATACAGATTGCTTCTGGGGATCCCTTGATTATCGATCGGTTTTCGTTTGAGCAGGCGAGAGCGCTTCTGACCGAGGCTATCGAGGTGTGTCAGGCTCAGGGGGGTTATGGAGGTTTTGCGCCGATTGGAAGGAGGATCGGTTGGGAGGTGAAGGCGATTGGATATAGATGTGAGCCGCCTGATATGAATGGAACGTTGCCTGTTGATGGAATAATTGCGGATGATTCTTTGTCAGCGGTGAATTTCTCTACCAATTCAACGGCGGTGGAGTAGGCGCTTTATTGAGATGCACCGTGGACAAAAGCCGTTTCACAAGAATGACAACTCGGCGTGTTATTCTGCGAATTTGCTGAAAATCAACCCCGCTACTGCGAGCCCGCAACGATTTTCGTGCTCGTGTCTGGTAGCTTAGCGAAGGCTTGTAAGGCATTCGCGAGCTGTTGGGGCTCATGGCACGGTGCAGCCAATAGGCGATTCTTAGTATGGCCCTTAGCTGCGTACGAGGGTTTTTCTAGAAATCCAGAATAGGCTCCCTCCCCCCTGCATGTTTGTCACACTGCATAATTCCACTCCCGGAGAGGAATTTGCGCCGGGATAACGTCGAAATTGACCTACGCAATGGGCGCAGAAGACTCTCTATCCATCTCATATTCACGATGCATATCAACTCGCTACGAGGCTTGTCTGCATCGCTAGACTGAATTGTCTCCTTTCCTGCCACTGAATGTCATAGAGGTAGATCAGAAAGTGTACTATATATAAGCAACAAACTAGAATCTAACCTCCTTCTCAATGTCTCGGTTCCGATCGAATTCCACATTGGACGACGATGGATATGATCACCATGACACGCCCCACGCCATGCATACGATGCGAGTAGATGGAGAAAGGACTAGCCTCGACACCCGGTATCGACGCGATCGAAATACGGCAAGCTACCCAGTTGCCAATACAGCATGAGATCGAGTGACGACTTTAAGGCATGTCATGCTACGCCAAAGTGAAAGCAGAGAAAACTAGGCAGGATTTCAAGAGCTTGACTTGACCGCGAGGACCCTTACAGTTGATGGCGAGACTCAATTGCAACAACATGTCATATGGCAGTACGATGTTCCTTCGTCCGAGTCTTACAGTGTGTAGCTAACCCAAAGTATACATTCTGAAAACCCGTATACGACTATTGGCGAGGTTCATATTTGTTTCAGCTAAATTTTCCTTACTGGGCAAAATTGTCTAATAACTTCTGTAAGAACTCAGTAGATCGATTGAGGTCTCAGGGGCTTCAGGTAATCGATATCACTCTCTCTCGGCGCTTGCTAAAACGAGTGCGGATTGAATTATAGCGCGCACTTGTTGGCGGTAGCTACCTCATACCAACGGCCCTTCGGTACGATATGCTTGGTGACTCAGAACATAGTGTTCAGCATGGTAGATGATGTACCTTCCCTAGCTTCCCATACTTCGAAGTTACCAGATCGTGGAACAGAGGTCATTTTGTTAGCAAAGGAGTTTCGAGAAATCCTAGCCGCACGCTTTTGCAGACATATTACCGACTCAAAGAGAAGCGGAGAGAGACAAAGCTCAGTGTATCAGATCCCTGGCGAATGGAACCTTGAGATCCTGTATAGAAGCCATGGATGCAGATACCGCGCAGCTTTCCAAACCCGTGAACGAAGAACTCATCTATGTTCCACAGATTGGGCTATGGTTCCTACTCCAAATATTAGCTCATAGTTCCAACGGTGTCTAAGCGTCTGTGTTCACCAGTTTCAGATATGATGATTACCTATGGTCCAATCAGCGACGTGGCATTCCGATGATTATCCCTCAAGTTGAACAGTCGCGATGCGTCTGGGGGAACGCCGGGCTGCTCTTTAATCCCAAATCACGTTCCTCAAACAGGGTATACTCCAGCAGCTCACATACCCAATCGTAACTTGTACCCCTTGGTATGCATGTGACTTGTCTACCCGATCTTTCATTCATCAAGCCATTACTAGACTGACCAGTGCAGGGTCTGATGAACAAGCACCAGCACATTCGTAGCCTAATGAAAGAAGGAAAAGATGAAACAGATCCAACGGAATACGAATTTCGCATTGGAAGTATTGTATTAGAAGGTAAGATCTAGGCATCAAATCAGCGATCAGCTACGGGAGAAGTGCTGGAGCTGTGGCTGAATTCCACTTACTTCCCTACTGTACGTGTCGAGGATCTTGATGACTCCGATGTAGAGAGAGAAAAGACCCGGACTATCGAGAGCCAGCTGCGAATGAGATACCAATATGCAGGTGAAATGGGTACAAACTTCACGGCCTTGGAAGACGTGCCTGTAGCCCAACCATTCCTAATGTGGAGATTTGTTGTTGAACCAGGGGAAAATGAGAGCTGGTCCCCAAGTTTGAAAATCGACAGGTTCCTGGATAGTGTCTAACGATCTCCAGGAACGGTTTGCGAAGACGGTTCGAGCACGCAATCCGAAATCTCTGTGGCAGGGAAGACCTTGAGCCAATTTGAGAGCCATGTCCATGATCTAGCCCCTGGAATGGCCAGCGAGGATCATTTGCAAGCACAGGCTATTACAGGGATTGAGAAAGCTATTCGGTTATATTCTCCCTGTCTCCCATGCTACTGTATCTCCTCCCGTACTTCGCAACGTACAGACTTTGGGATCTAGCAGCTGGAACTCTCGTGCCGACTCAAGCTTTGAGGGTTCGAAGATATTCGTGAAGACCGACCACGCATTACTATTCAAACAATGGTCTTTAGAGGGGCACCAAGATGTAGAGGTCAGCATGATATCATCCCCTTACCAAGGTTCGTCGTTGGCCATCACAGAGACTAGGAGCCCCTCCAGCAGTGAGCTCAATGGCCTGGCGCTTGATCAGCCCATGAAGCAAATGCCAATTCTGACGGACGAGCAGGCCACAGCCAATGAGCATGCATTGACCAAGCTCACTGAAACTTTGCAGCGAAAAGGGGAGAAAGATAGCGAGATAAAGTCTGGGCTAGCTACTTAAGGAATTCAAAACACTTCCCTGGGTGAGACCCAGGTATCAGTACCAAAAAAATGGACCCCGACAACATAGAGTTTCAAATCAAGCAGCACAAACAAGAATCACTCCCAATGGTAGCTTAGACTCTTTCGGTCTTGAGTGCGCAAAGATCATGTTACAAAATAAAGTGGCGGTGCAAAATTCCTTTGCCCTGGTGTCAACTACGCTTCTAGCCTCGGAAGACGAGAAGAGAGAACAGCAAGCGGTATTCGCCCCTACACATGGAGACATACTGCCCAGGAGTATGAGCCTGATAGCCGAAGTATGATCATGGATATTTTCTCACTTGCCAGCGTGATCTTCAATGTCCTGGGAGCGCTTGTTCACGAGAGCTTACCCAGACATCCATCTGAGTTGGCAATTTGGGCACTCCAAACTCAATCTCAGGTCCCGAATGAAAGAGCCAGGCTATCACCATTAATTTCCATTGCGGCGGATACGAAATTCGCCGAGCGAGAAAATTAGCTATTCATGGATGAAGGTGGTTCGCCGCATTGCCCCTGTGGGACCTGAGTTCTTTTGCGAACAATGCTGGAATGAGGTATCTTCTGAGGGTATTTTGGAACATTGTGATGCTGCCAAAGCAACGTCGCAGATGGCACAACACCCCATGGCAGGGCTTGATTGCGACTTAGCTAGAGATTTTAGCCCCCCATTACGTCGAACGCAATGCGGCGAAACACACACAGTCCCGCAAAGCTCGAATTGGAGCCTCAGCGGTGAGATGGAGGAGAGGTTGAAGAAACCCTACCTTACCGCGTCCTACGACAAGGCTCAGAGGTATCGAGACTTGCGAAGAAAGAAACCTTGCCATATCGTTATAGATTCGTCTAATTTGTGAAGCGTACGAGCTCAATTCTTCATTGCTGCACCTGGTGAAGCATGTAGGCTGACGGGCGGTTTATGGCAAGTTCTAGAGCTTAGTAGGTGCTTACCTTTCCAAATGCCAGTGGTGTTCAAGTGTAACAGTCGTTCGTAGAGCGAATATTTCTTGGCGGATGCAAGGGGACACCGAGGGAAGAAATCATACAATAGTAGCTTGAAGGGTATCATTAGAGTCAGAGAAGCCTAGGGCTTTCATACTCCGGTAACAACCTGCTAAGTGTCAAGAGCTCAAGACTCTTAATACGTTCCATCGTAGACATCCTTCGAAAAGCATTTCGAATTATGAAAGAAATTCTCTACCCCACAGATGTGCGAGTCCAAGCACGAAGCACGCTGATTGAGCCCCGTCTAACATTCATCGAGTCCTTATAGTCGTCAAGGCCATTACTAAGCACATTCTGAAACAGTCAGTGAGCTATTTCGACAAAATCAAGGGAAAATCAGCGTTACCAATGATATGCACTCCTTCCTCCTGCATCCGAAACTTTCACCTCGCGAGGAAGTAGCCTAACCAAGGCAGCCCAGCCAGGCCCAAAAAAGGCCAGAATTGCGGAAACCCCTCCCCAAACTCCGGATCAACCGCAAGGGCTCCAGGGTACAGAATCCCACTCAAAGCAGTAACCCAATAAACGGTATTCATGATGGCAGCGGTTTTCAGCGAGTCACCGGGCATTGGTGTAGAGCGCCATGTGTAGTATAACGCCAGAAGCCCCAAGCATAAGCCTGTACTCATAGTTTGGCCATTGTGGAACTTTGCGTGAGGTGGCCATCGAGGATTGAGGACATGTGATTTGCTCCAGTCGGCTGTCATTGGACCGATGATGTTGATAAGGGCGGATAGCGTCAGGCAAGAACGTGCTGCTGTGAGCTCTGGAAGTGACATTGTGTACGAGTTTGTTTCGATTGTTTTGTCTAACGGGAAGGAGAGCGCGTGAGGATTTCAGGTGCTCCTTTGTGTCCGTCTGACTCGGTGGTTATCATCAATACACCACAAGGTAGTGCTTACTCTTGGAGTGGTCGTTCTATTTTCAGTGTTGTCGTCAAATTTGTACGGTGAGATTTGTATAGGTGGGACCAAGGAGGGATGGCCGAGGATGGCGCCTAGAAGTTGGCGAATGAAATGTCCGAATATCCGGCTTGGCATCGTCGATCATTCCTGCCGTCATTTTCGACATTCTTTCTCTACTTACAACAAGCATATCAGCAAGGACACATTGTGAAGTGCGCTACTCAGGATTTGGGCTCCAAGAAGGGTCCGAGCAGCATTTTCTAACACACAGGTCCTACCGCCACATTTCCCGGGCCAATTATCCGAGAGCTGGCGAAGCGTAAGGAGCATTAACATCTTCACAAATGCCCATTCCGCCTATCAAATTGGTTACGCAAAAAGTGTAGAATCAGGTCTGAATCAATTCCCTAGAGATTCACTGTCACTTTCGGGAGACATTGATGTTTGGTAGCTAAGGGTCACTGCCAAAAACGGAATGTTTCGCGCATGTGAGGACAAGTGGCGGGAAGTCTCATGATGATCTTTTCACGTAGTTGAACTGTAATAGCTTATTTCCTTCCACCTTCGCGGTAGGTTTTCCTTTCTGTACTTTATCGTTGCTATGCTTAATATTCGAGCGCTGCCCGTACCCACAGCACTCCCTGACCATAAGTATTGCGAATTCGCAAAGACTACGGCACGCAGATTCGGTATCTCAGTACTTAGGGCCTGTTTCACAGCCTGCAAGGGAGTCAATCCACCGTCCACGTTCTCTTAAGGTATGCCCCATTGGAAATATCGACGTTAGTCATTGACAGTTGCGACACAGAATCTTGCGTGGTTTCAGTCGAGGGAGCCGGCCCATTCAATGTATCTAGTAGTATACGTGAGTTCCTGCAGGCGCAGCTTGGACGCAATATATCGAATTGCCAGACGGCATGAGCGGACTTGTTTCGGGTAGATCCAAACAATCGACCTTCTCATGACAGACACGCCAGCAAGATGGTGCTTATGTCTACTTTGTGACTATTTTTAAGAGCTATCGATCAAACCACGTCCAGCGTCAATCTGTGACCCCGAGATTCTCCCAAGCAATGATTCATTTGGTAAGTATGCTAAATTGCGATATAAAATGAGGCTACAATCTGAACGCGTCCATCCAGACTCGGTGGGAGATATCAGAAAATCAAAGAGCATACTCGTCAGTCGCATCCCAGCAGATCAGTCTTTCTTGATCCCAAGAACGGAAGCACAACCTCCATGAAAGCCAAGCCCTCCAATTTATGCCGTGTAAACGGTATACCTCACCGAATCCAAGAAGGACACAGTCTGATCAAGCGGCGCATCCGAACTAACCAGCTGCGCATACGCCTTCCTCACGCCCGTAAACCCAACAGGAACCTTCACCATCTTCGCCCCCACCGCCGCAGTAGGGGTATACGACACCAAGAAGGGTCCCTGGTGGCCGGTGCTGGGAGCAGCATTGAGACCAGTGACGGTGAATTGGCATTTGACAGCTGCTTTTGTCTGGCCATTCATGCAGGCGAAATCTGCAAAGTTTTCTTATTAGTATTGCTCATGATAGGTGGAAGATTACTTTCACGATATACCTCAGAAGCAACATGCTCATAAGGATGTCTCGTGACTGAGGAAAAGGTTCAGATAGAGAAAGAAAAACGCCGAAACGCCACTTACAGAATTCTGTAAGGTCGAATTTGGTGGCCGAGGTGCCGTCAATGGTCAGCGTGGGGGGAAGTTGGGTTGGTTGGCCAAGATTATTAATCGCATAGTTTGAGGGAGTTTGGGGAATGACACCGCGGGTTTTCTGCTTCTGGACCACCAAATTGGTGAAGTTTAGGCTACGGGGTATGGAGAATCAGTATGGTTTCATGGTGACCCTGAATCAGAGTAAAGTTTATGCAGGACTACTCACCCCAGATAAGGTACCTTGACATTGGCGTCGACTTTGAGGTCGTCAAACTACATGGATCATTAGTGTTCGGTCATTGCGACCTCTTGATGCCTACTCACCGTGGCAAATTGAGCTATGGACGCTGCGCGCTCCACAAGGTCGAACACCTCGGCATCGATCGGATTGGCTTTGGCGAGCGTGGCGAGCGCAATGCTGGCAGCGATAGACCACTTCATTGCGAAGGTACAAAAGGTGAACGTAATGTCGGGTTGATGAAATGAGTTGCAAGAATGATGACTCGTAAGAGCAGAGTCAATGTGCCCGTCTGAAGAGTTTGTGAATACCAAAGGAATGAGCGTGGGTGTTGGGTTCATATGTGTTCGTGTCGACTCTGCTCCGTATCGCATGAGCTGAAAGTTGTATATTATACGCCTGATACGATGTAGCCTATCAAATATTGAATGGGCGGTCAGCTGCAATGACTAAGCTCGCATTCTTCAAGGCTGAGGCTGAGCTGCAGGAAGGAAGTTTCCGTGATACAGTAGATTGCAAAACCACCGAGGCTGGCGCTAAATGGATGGCCCGCGCACTAAATTTGGGCGGGGCAACCACCAACGTCAAGTAAAATAGAATAAATACGTATATATACTATAGATCTGGCTTAAATAGTTAAAATTAAAGTTATTTAAATATTATAGATCTTACCCCACTACCTACTCCCTTTACTATTACCTCTAGTCTTATCGTCGTTATAGTCGTTGTTATTCTAGCTTTAATTCGTACTTTTATTTAATATAAATTCGAGCTAGGGTATAGTAACGATAGTATTATTATTAATTTTTATAATATTAACTTTAGTACTTTATAAAGAATAAAGAGGATATAGAGGCTTTATAATATTATTTTTATACCGAGTAAAGTTATAGGTAGGTTATTAAAGCTCTCTATTTAATATTTTAATATAATATCGATAGAACCTAGATTAATACTTATAGAGAGGAGTATTAAGAATTAAAGGATAATAGGCTTCGTATTAATATAAAATAAAACTAGATAAATTTAAAAAATTTAATTAATAATTTAATAAACGTTTATATTTAGAATTTATAATTAAAAGTTTTAAGGGAAGTTAAATACAAAGTTTTTAATTATTTAAAAAAATACATAGTTTATATAAAAGAAAGAAACTACGTTATTTATCCGTTTATTTATTTATTTCTACGTCGAGTAAATAAACGGTTAAACGCTTATTTATTTATTAATTTATATATTACGTCGAGTAGTAAATAATTCCTTAATATATTAAATATATTAAATCTATCAAAGTTCTTAACGAATTTTAATTATAATATTATCTCTCCCTTCTAACCTTCTTTATCTTTAAAGATAATTTTATATCTTCTCGTTAAATAAAGTAACGTAATAAATTATAGGAATAGGTTATTTCTAAAGGCCTTATAATTATAATTATATATATATATTATATAATATATTAAACCGAATATCGATTATCCTCTTTATCGTTAAAATACGGGGAGTATATTAAGACCGGGAAAAAATATAAATCTTTAAAGTCCGTTATTAGTTTCTCTAAAATTAATAAAACTTTAGAGTATTTAAAATATAAAGAGGAAAAGATTAAAATTACGCGGGAAGCGGCGAATAAAGTCGTTAATTAAAAGAATACGAAGTTAAAGAGGTTTGATTAATAAAAGAAATTCCTAAAGGAGCGTAAATAGAAGATATTTAATAAAAATCTTATAGATATAAAGGAGTTAGAGCGTCTAGAAGAATTTAAGAAATTCGGTAAAATAAAATATATAATAGCCTCGGTTTTATACTTCGACGATTTTATATCTTTAAAATCTCTTTCGTTAAGAACCTTCGACTAGCTTTTTTATATTATTATTCCTAGAATTTCTTTAAAGGTTTTTAATAGTTAATTAAATTCGTTAATAACTTTTAAATATTTTCCGACTCGTCGTAACTCTTTTATTTAACGAGGTAATTTTAACTTTTTTAATCTAAAATCTTTTCTACCTCGAACTCCGTTTCTTTTTTAATCTAGAAATAAAAGATATTTTATAAAAGTATTTTAAAGTTTACTAGTTTTAATCGAGAAATATAAAATATTAAATATATTTTAATATCGGCTAGAAGATTTAGTTTATAGTTAATTAATCTTTTACTCTTTTTAATCGAAAATAATCCGACTTTTATAAAATCTAGTCTTTTACTCGGTCTTTTATTTATTATATTTTTTATTAAAAAATATATTCTATCCCCCTCCTTAATTAAGGATACTTTTTTCGATATTTATTTACTATTAATTATATTCGAGTATTCGTTAATTCGATTTAGATTTATATTTCCTTATATAATACTTTTATATTAATTATATAGACTAGCGCTTTATACGTATTGGGTCCTTATTTTAAATCTAGAAATATATTAATATATTTATTATAGTTCGCGAAGAATAATAGAAATTTCGTTATATTAGATTATATATTATTAAACGTTAATTAAATTATAGATAGAAGTTTTACCTAATCGTTCTACTTCTTATTTATATAATATTATAAATATATTTTTATTATTTAGTTTATCCGCTTTATCTACCTATCTATTTATAAATAATATATAATTAATATTCGTAATTTAGTTCCGATAGTATTAATTAATATTTTTTAATAATTAAAGGTAAATTATTTATCTTAATTAAAGATAATTAACTTTAATATTTTATAATCTTTAATAAATCGATCTAGTAGTACGAAAGCGATTTATTCGGCTTTATAAATTTCTTTAATTAATATTATTATTACGTATTTATTAAGTTTATTATAAATTATTATTATCGAGTTAAAGATTTTTATCGTTATAGGGTCTTTAAATTTCGGTAGTTTAATAATGAAATTTATTATAACGTCGTCCTATAGTATCTCTAGTACTAGGGCGAATTAGATTTAATCGTATCTAATATACCTTATAGATTTATTCTACTAGTATTCGATATATTCTTTAATATATTTTTCGATATATAATTATAATCCCGGCGCGTTATATTTTTTATAGATAAATTTTATAATTTTAATAACTTTAAAATATCTTTAAACTAGATTATTATAATAATTATAAATAATTTCCTTAAGATATTCCTTAAGAAGGTACGTTTTCTTATTATATTTTAATAATTTAGTTTATAATTATTAACTTCTTAGTATTATAATTAAAATATCGTTTTCGTATTCCTTCTAGATACTATTAATAATTCCGGGAATAAAAATATATAACGTTACTACTAGTTATTATACTAGGACTAGCGATCTATCCTATTATTAAATAAGGATTAATTATATTATTATATCTTTATCCTCTATATAGTCCTCTCGTTTATTAAATATATCGGCGCGACCGTTATTCTTTTTTAGGATATAGAAGATTTTAAATTTATATTATTTTAATAATTCTAATTATCTAATTTATCTTCGGTTTAATTATTTTATTATTATAAAGTTAAGAAGATTTTTATAATTTATAAAGATAGTAAGATTTAAATAACTTTCTATATATATTTATTATTATTCTAATATAGATACTACTAATAGTAATTCCTTATTATAAATATTATAGTTTTATTCCGTTAATAATATTTTTCTAGAATAATATATAATAGGGTACTACTTATCGTCTCTTTATTAAAGTATATAAATATTTATTATTAAATTTAAAGCGTCGATTTCGATTCGAGCTAGTTTATTATTTCGAAAGGAATATAATACCGGCGGTTTCTCGTAGGCCTCTTTAAATACCTCGAAAGATTATTATTATTCTTTTTTTTATTAGAAAGCGATATTTTTCTTTATAATATCCGTTAATAATAAAGCTTTTTTAGAGTAGTTTTTAATAAATCTTTTATTAAAATTCGTAAATCTTAAGAAACTTTATATCGTTTTAATATTATATAGTATAGGTTATTCTTTAATACTCTTAATCTTTTTAGGGTTTATATAAATATCTTTAATATTAATTATAAATTTAAGGAATTTGATTAATTCTTTATAAAATTTATATTTCTCTAGTTTAAAGAGAAGTCTAGTTAATAATAAATAAATTAAGATATTTTATATATATTAAATATATTCTTCTTTATTAGTAGAGTAAATTAAGATATTATCGAGGTATATAATTACTATTATATCTAGGTATACTTATATAATATTATTAATTAATATTTAATAGGTTACTAGTATATTAGTAAATCTAAAAGATATTATTAAATATTTATAATAATTATATTTAGTTTTAAAAATAATTTTCTACTCCTCGCTTTTTTTTATTCGAATTAAATTATACGCGCTTTAAAGATCTAGTTATATAAAGATTTTTACTATTATAAACCGATCTTATAACTCGTTAATATTTAGTAGAGGGTATTAATTCTTTATTATAATATTATTTAATTTTCGATAATTTATATAAAGTTATAGACTTTTATCCTTCTTTATTATAAAGAGGATTAGATAACTTATTAATAATTTAAATTCTCGAATAAATTCTTTTTTAAAATTCTCGTCGATATACCCGTAAAATACTCCGAGTTCTTTTTCTAATAAAGCGTAAATAGGTCTAAATATTAATTAATTATTAAATTCAAGTTCGATTTTATAATTTTATAATTAATATTTAAATAATACTTTTATAGTTATCTCTTCCTAAAAGAGGTACTTTTATTATTAATACTCTTTAAGAATATTAAGAGATTCTTTTTTATTTTTAAAATTTTTAATTTATTCGCCCTATTAAATTCTTTAATTAATATATATCGAATCGGATCTTTATATAAAGTTATTTTTATACGAAGATAAAATATTATAAACTTCGACCGGGCTACGATTCGATTTTTTATTTATAATTATTCTTTATAAGTATATAAATATTATATTAACGACGTCTTTAATATACGGAAATATAAATACTCCTCTTATTTAATTTTTTATTAGATTATATTTCTTTAATTAAGGTATTCCTAGAATAATATAATAAATAGTTATTTTTATTATATCGAAGGTAATTTCCTTATAGTAGTATTAAATAATAATTAATAGCGGGAATATTTCCTTATTTATTCTTCTTATTAATAGCTTCGACCCGTCGGTTAATTAAAGTTTATATTATTTCTTCTTTTCTCGAGTTAGTAAGTTAATTACTTAAATTATTATTCGAGATATAAAGTTATTAATTACTTTTAAATTTATTATTATAACGACCCTATATCCATTAACTTTTACCGGTATTTATATATATATACTATATTAAATTAAGTATAGATATTATTCTAAAGTTAATATATTAATCTCTTTATATTTCTCTTTAATATAAGAGACTAGTCTTTTCCCGACGAAAATAAAAATCTATAATATTTTTTAGACTCGAAATATCTTTCGTAATCTTCGGCTAAATAATAGTATTATTCGTTTTAATTATAATATTTTATCTCTTTATTATATCTTATCTAATTCCGTAATTATAATTATTATTCTTTATCGTAGTCTAGGAAGATTTAGTTCTCCCTTTTTTTAATTAAATATTATAAATAATTATCTTTAACGTAGTTATTTTATTAATTATAATTATATTTTAGTTTTATAATATACTTTCGCTCTCCTAAACTATCGTAGTAGTATTTATAATATTCGTTTATATATATTAACTAGTATATCTCCCTATATCTTAAATAATATTTATTATAAATATAATTAATTTTAGAGGGTTATCTCTTTTTTTTCTTTTTTTCTTTAAGTTTCTTTTTTAATATAATAGATTAAATTTTAAAGTTATTAAGGTAGTTTATTATTTAAAGTTATTCTTTAAAGTTTATTATATTTTATTTTTATTTTTATCTTTTCTCCAAATCTTCCTTTAGAGTTTTATTATTATTATTATTTAATTCTTCGAGTTCTCGAATTCTTTTGGCGATTTTTTTTTTAATCTCCTCTTATTTCTTAAATAAATTATTAAGAGTAGTATCGTTTTATATTAAATTTTTAAGGGATTTAAATATACTATCTAGTATCTTCTTTTTAAATATATTTAATTATTATCGATTTATTATATTCTTCGAATAATAGTTCCTAGTAATATAGCCCGGTTTATTATAATTATAATAATTTATTATTTTTTTACCCCTTTTTTATTATCTATCTTTTTTTTAAAATTCTTTTATAAGTCCCTTTTTAGTGAAATCGAGTTCTATTAATATATAATTATACGGGTTAAGTTTTTTATAGCGGTAATAATTAACTGAATTATATCCGTTACTATAAACTCTTAAATATCTTTATCCGTTAACTCCTTTATTATAGTATTTCTTTATTATATATTTATATAGTTTATTATTAATTTTAATTATTTATTTTATAAATATATCGAGGACCTTTATAACGGCTCCTATTTATATAAATTCGTTTTTTATATTATTTTTTAATCTTTATCGATATATTATTATAAAAGTAGTATCGTCCTAGTCCGTAAATATTATATAATATTAAAATTATACCGAGTAATCGGACGTAGACCTTCGTTATACTAAATATTAAATAATACGAATTATTATACTACTTTCGTTAGATAGTTTAAATATATAATAAATCTCGGTTTTAAACCTGAAGAAACTCTTTATTTAAAACTTTATTAATAAATTATCGGTATTATTTATTACTTTTATATAATACTTTAAGAATAATTTAATTTGTTTTTATATATTATCTTTTATATAGATTATTATAAAGGTTATTTATTTAATAACTAGTATCGTATTCTCGTTAAATATAAAGAATAATTAAAATTATAATAATTAGTCGTTAAGTTTCTCGCGCTCTTTATAATAATAATCTAGGCGGGTAATCTTAATACGATCTTTTTCTTTTATAATATTATATTTTTTAATACCGTTTTAGGTATTTAAAACTAGGGCCTTTATTAATCTTAAAGTATTTATTTTAAAAATATTTAAAGTATTAAAACTCTCCGTTTAATATTTTAATATAATATTAATAAAACCTAGGTTAATATTTATAGAGAAGAGTATTAAGGATTAAAGGATAATAAGTTTCGTATTAATATAAAATAAAACTAGATAAATTTAATTAATTTAATTAATAGTTTAATAAACGTCTATATTTAAAATTTATAATTAAAAGTTTTAAGAGAAGTTAAATACGAAACTTCTATTTATTAAGAAAATATATAGTTTATATAAAAGAAAGAAACTACGTTATTTATTTATTTACTCGTTTATTTTAATATCGAGTAGATAAATAATTAAGCGCTTACCTATTTATTAGTCTATATATTACGTCGAGTAATAAGTAGTTCTTTAGTATATTAAATATACTAAGCCTACTAAGGTTCTCAGCGAACCTTGATTATAATATTTATATTAACGGAAACTCTTAACCTCTTTTTCGAGAATTTTATTTATCGTCTTTAATTTCTTAATATATTAATTCGCCGCCGTTAATTAATTTTATAAGTTAGCGATTATAGTAGAGATTTACCTATTAATTATTATTGTTTTATTATATATTTTACGTTATTAAATAATTTCTTTATTTATTAATTTATATTTATATTCTTTTTTAAGAGTTTTATTATCGATATAAATATATTAATATATAAATATCTTTACTTTCCTTCGGAAAAACTTAGGGATTTATTATTATTAATATATACTATTTTAAAACTTATAGTTATAATTTATTTTCACGTAATAGTCGATTCCGTAGTAATTAATATAATAAAATATATAAGGAGAGAACGTACCTTGAATATAATTATTATTAAATTAATAGAAATAAATCTAGTAAAGGAGTTATAAAATATAGTGAATTATTATTATAATTAATATTACGTAATCGCGCTAATAACGGACTAGTTATATTTACTAGTATATTTATAACTAAAATAATTAATATAAATAAATTAATACTATTAGTAAATAGGAGCTATTTATAGAGTTAGAAGAAAACTATATATAATAAAAGTATTGTTTATATATTAGTTATAATACTAGAATATTATTATAAAACTATAATAATAATATATAAAAAAGACTAAAGAAGTTATCAAGAAAGAAAATAAATAAATAAACGAGTTTATTTTAATAATAAACCGTCGCGCTAAATATTTTATTATTATAATATATTAATACGCGCCTCCGCTCCGCTATCTCGCTTTTTTTAATAAAGATAATTATTACTATAATAATTATATTATTATTAATCTCCCGGTATAATATTAGGGTTATTGTAAAGCGGTAGTGCGTTACATACGCCTGCGCCCCGCCAAAGGCGCTAGTGTATTATATGCGCCTACGCCCCGCTACCTCTATGATATCATTGCTTATCGATGCGGGGTTCTGGCCTTGGTATCGCGGGGTTCTAACTCTTGGCAATCCTATATCGAGTCAGCGTTCCCCCGTTTTATTAGAATCCTTAGAGATTAGTTCTACTACTAAATCTAGGATTTAAAAACTACCTAGTAATGAACCCCGTAACTACCTTACGTCTTTTATACTATTACTAAGCCGCTAGCTCTACGCCAGCGGCCTTAGGTATTATAGTTATACCGTTTATATATAATATTTTACTACTAGTATTTTTATAATATAATAAAAGTATATAGTAAAGATAGTTATTATTATTCCGTTACTAGTATTATAAATACTATAGGAATAATCTAATATACTATATTTACTATAAGTACTATAAACGTTATAAGAACGATAGTATATACTATTTCGCTCCGTTATTATTATATATAATAATACTATAGAGACGAAAGAAATATTATTTAATTAATTATTATTACTATATATTAACGCTATAGGGATAGTTTTATAAATATATTATTTATTTACTACTAGTACTATTATATAGTAGAGGTAATTTAATAGTATTACCCTTCTATTATTAATACTATATAATAATACTATAAAAAATAGTTTCGTATTACTCCGCGACTAGTACTATATATTAATATTATAAAATTAAGAATATAAATTAAAAAACTCTTTTCCCTTATTTCTTTTAGGGGGTTTAAAGATTTTTTAATAAACTTTATAATTTAACTAAATATTATTTCGTGACTAGTAATATAAATATTAAAGAATTAGGTATATAACTTTATATTTAAATTACTATATAATAACGTCGTTATATTAAATAAATCTTTTTCTTTATTTCTTTTAGGGGGTTTAAAGATTCTTTTAATAAATATTTTTTAACTAAAATATTTAAATACCTAAAAACTAGGGTTTAAAAAAGAAAATAATTATAAAATAATAATATATTATATATACCTACGCCCCGTTAAAAACGTTAATATATTATATATACCTACGCTCCGCTATTTTTATAATATTATTATTTATCGATATAAAGTTCTATCTTTAATATCGCGGGGTTTTAATTTTTAATAATTTTATATCGAGTTAATATTCCCTCATTTTATTAGAATCTTTAAAAATTAGTTTTATTATTAAATCTAGGATTTAAAAACTACTTAATAATAAACCCCGTAACTATTTTACGTTTTTTATATTATTACTAAACTATTAACTCTACGCTAGCGGCTTTAGATATTATAGTAATTTTATAATTAAAATAAAATAAAAACTCGCTCTATCTCGCTTAACGGCGAGATAATATTTTAGATAAAATAAAATATTTAAAAACTTTATAATCCGATATTACTTTAATAAAAAGAGTAAATCTCTTTAATTTAAAATATTATTCCTTAAATATACGGACGATTATTATAAACTCTTTATTATAGATTTTATAATTATATTTAATAGGGTTATACTTCTTTAAAAAGTAAATAATAGGATAAAAGATATTTTAATTATTATATTAGGATAAAACCCCTCTAGATATATAATTAGATATATTTATTTCTACTATAATTTTATAGTTAGGGTCGAAATAGACTAGGATAATATCGAAGATAAAAGCCTCCTTTAAGGTATTAAAAGTTATTTAATATTAAATACTTTACTCGAAGACGGTACCTTTTTTAATTAAAGTTATAAATAATATAACGAGTTTATTAAACCTATAGATAATACGCTAATAAAAATTAACGAATTCTAAGGAACTTTAAACGTCTTTAATATTAATTAATTATAATTAATTTAGGATAATATTAATTTTCTTTAAATTTATTTTAATCCCTTTAATAATAATAATTAGTTTTAAATATATAATTTCTTTAATATAGAAATTGTATTTAATAATATTTATTTAAAGCCCCGCCTCGCGGAGTTTCTAAAGAATATATTTAATATAGATTTCGTACTCTTTCTTAATATCGCTATAAATTAGAATATCGTCGAGGTATATAATATAAATCTTATCGAGAAATTTACGAAGAATATCGTTAATATAATACTAGAATAAAATAGGGTTATTATATAATCTAAATAATATAATAAAATATTCGAATAAACCGAATCGGGTATAGAATATTATAAATTCTTCGTCGCCCTCTTTAACATGGAGGCGATTAAAAATAGATATAATATTTAATTTAAAAAATACCTTAACCCGATTTAATTAATTTAAGATTTCTAAGATTAAAGATAAAGAATATTTATTTTTTATAATAATAATATTAAGCCCTCGGTAATTAATATAGAAATATAAACCTCTATTAAATTTCTTTATAAATAGAATTAAAAACGCGGTATAAAACCGACTAACTCGAATAAAATCTTTATTAAGATTTTTATCTAGGTAACGGCGGAGTTCTAGGATTTTATTATAATTTATATTATATAAATTAAATAACGGAGGTTATAACCCTTCTTTAAATTTAATAATATAATTATATAATTAATATAAAAATAAAGTATTAATATCTTTTTTTAAAAAAATATTGAAGAATTTATAATACTATATAAATAAAATTATAGTTAGGTTAATATTCTTATTATCTCGATAAATTTAAAACTTTTTTTAAATAACGGCGGCGGCGAGGTAAAGCTCCTTATTTGTTTTAAATATAACTCGGTTTTAAATTTAATTATAAATATTTAATTTAAAATTTTAATTAAGGCGGGGTTTAGATCTATAATATCTAGTTTCTTAATAAAATTAAATATTTAAAATCGAGATTTCTTCTAGAATACCTAGAAATTAATGGATTTCTATAAATAATAAACTAAACGTAGTTTATTTATTAAGAGTAACGAGCTAGGTAAATAATCAAGATTTTATTTTATATATATTAAAAGTAGCTAGGTATTAAGTTCGCTATTTTTAATATTAAAATTTAAAACGAAGCGAGGCTAGGCTACGATATTTAATTCTAGACATCTTTCCTTATTTAATAATAATAATAATACGGTTATATTCGTTATTATAATTAATTCTTATAAGAAGATTTATTATTAATAAATCTAGAACTAAAGTAACTTCTTTTAAATATTAAATTATTTTATACGAGTATTAAATTAAATTAGGGACTAGGTTTACTTTTAATAAATTTAAAACTAGGTTAAATATTTTTAAATCGAGGTTTACTTTTTATAAATTTAAAACTAGGTATACTACTAATAAACCTAGAACTAAAGTAATTTCTCTCGAATCGGAATTAGTTATTTAATAGTAACGTTATTATCTATAAATAATAACGACTCTCTATATATTAACGACTCTTTTTAAATCGGGGTTTACTTTATATAAATATTAAATAAAACTAAATACTAGGATTCTTAAATCTATAAACTTTTTTAAGGTATTAGAAAAAGTTTATTTTCTACGAAGATTTTTATAGAACTAGGGGTATAGTTTCTTAAATAAAAATATAAAGCGAAAATTAAAGAATTATTTAAAAAATCGGTAGTAACTTTATAACGATAGAGGTATAATAGGCCGATTACGACGGGGTATTAATTAAATTTAATAATGAAAAAAACTATTTATTCTTAATAATTATAAATATTTAAAATTATTTCTACGATATAAATAATACGTCCTATAACGATAGATATATTATTAAAGAGTCGGATAATATAAAAAAAATAAAAAAAATAAAGAAGTAGATAATAAATATATATAAAATTATAATTAATAAAAAGATAGCCGGATATATTAATATTAATTAAGATTTTAATTTAAATTCGAGACTAGTTATTCCGTAGTTAATAAGAAATAACTATATATTTATTATAAAAAGTAGGGTCGGTTTTAAAAAGTTATATAATAAATTATAACGAAAGTTTAATTAATAATAAAGATAAATTAAATAATATAACCGATAAGTAAGAAGATATATATAGAGTTCTAGGTACCTATAATCCTAATATAGGATTTTATACCGGGACTATTTTTTTCCCGTATTTAAAATAACTCCTTTTATAATACTTTTATCGTCGTCGATAACGGTTATAATACTAGATCGGAGGCTAGCTAGTTTAATAGAGTAGACTTTTATATTATACCTAGGCGATTTATAATAGAAATAAAACCTCTATTTCTCGTAGATAATTTTAATAACCGGGGTTTTTATTAATTTATCTTTAATAATAATTTAGATTAAATTAAAATTTATTAACTCTTTAAATAAAATAATAAAAATTAATCTGATAATAGGGATAAAAGTACTCGTTATATTAAAATAAATTATAAAGGTAGAAATTAATAAAGATATAATAAACCTCTTTAAGATTTCTCTTAATTTAATAGGAGCGGTATTCTAACGAGGTAGATAATATTTAATCTATTAGAGTTTTTAATCGATTTCGGAGTATATACGAATATATTTATCGAAAGTATATAGCCGTTAGTTATTAATTTTCCTTTAAGAGATAAAGGCCTATTAGATAATATAATTAATATTATATTTTATAATATTAATTAAGGATTCCTCCTTTATTCGGGAATATTTCTTCTTTTAAAAAACGAGGTTAAAATATTTATTAAAAGATATAAAATCTTATTTAAATTCCCGGATATAATTCCGAGTGTCTTTTTATTTAAACGGGTTATTATATACTTCCCGTAGTTTCTTTCGTTAATCGGTAAAGTTAATTAAAGTATAAAGACCTTTTTTTTAATAATAGTTTATTAAATTAGAGGTCTTTTTATTAATAATTAATTTAAACTTTATATAAACGATCTTATTACTATCGGTAGAGTAACGGTTATAATTTATATATATCCGTTATATTAATATTTACTTTTAAATATCTAATTTATCCTAGTCCCTTTTATATTCCGAGATATCTAGAAACTTTTCGGATCTAGGAGGTATTTAAAATCGCGAGGGGGTAAGTTATTAAATATTTTAAAAAAAAAAAAAAAAAAATTTATAATAATAATATTATTAAGAGTATTTTTATCGAATACTTAAAGCGGAGGTTAAAGTATAATTTAAATTATAATAAATACGACCTAAATTATTACCTAAACGATAGTATAAATTAATAATAATATATTTAATATAAAAGAAAAAAAGATGTGGACGAGGATAAAATATTTAATAAAGAATTACTCTCGATTTAAATATATAAATAATCGAAGGTATTAAGGAAACTAGTAAAGTTATTTTAAACTTCGGTAAGGAATTATTATACGCGGTCTTCGGGGTTAAAGAGTTAATTCTTTATAATAATTATTTTAATACTAGAGAGTACTAACTAGATAATTAATCTTTTATAATATTAAGAGACGGGATTAATATCTAGAGGTTTATTAAATTAATAACTAGGTTTATTAAACTATAACCTAGTTATAATATAAAAGTAGATTAAAACAAAAGATAAAGAATAAAAGTTAGGGTAGGGTTAACTACTATATAAATAAAAACTAATATATAGAGTATTTATTTATTTCTTATCCCGACTATATTAAAATAGAAATAGGGAAACTAGTTTAAATTTAAATTAAATCTAAAATAAATTAAACTAGGTTAAAATAAATAAAATTATACTATAATAAATACTACCCTATTAAAGCGTAGTATCGTTAATATTTAAAGAGTAGTATATTCCCTTTTTATTAATTTAATAATATTTTCTATTATTATAATATATATATTTATAGTACTTTTAATATTCTAGGATCTCTTTAATTAAAATTATTTTAAAATCCGCTATATTCGATTCCTCTAAAGTAGTAAACTAACGATTTATAAAATTATTCTAATTCTCTACTCTAGAAGTAAAATTATTAATATTAATACTAGTACTAGAATTAATAATAAAAAGAGCGGTAACGACTAGTTATAAGAAAAGAGTAATAGTAAATACTTTTTTTATAAAAGTAAAAGTTTAATATAAAAATAATTCTACCTCTAGTTTATTTTTATTATTTTTAAAAATATAATCTAGCTAGTTTTTAATAACCCTCTAATTATTAATATTATTAATAAACTACGGATATCGTTTTATTAATATTAATTTACTATAGAATAAAGTCGTCGCTATAGAAACCCGGTAAATAGGGAGTTTATATTTAAAAATATATTTATTAACCTTCTTTTAATAATCTTTAAAGACTCGCTTTAATAAAAATAATTTTAAATTATTAATACTATAACTCTTTAGCTCGTTATTTAAAATAATTACTTTCTTTATTTAATATAATAGGATACGTACTTAGTAAAATATTATTATAAATTTATTTTTAATAATTTTAATAATAACCTAAATAGTAATAGTAGTTTTAATAATAATTAATTTAGTTATTTTAATAATTACCGCCTCATAAACCTCACGCGCCTTAACGGTCTTAATAGTAGTAAATTTAACTCGCTTAATTTTAATAATAACTACTTCTCGTTTAAAATCCTTATCTTTATCTTTATTCTTATCTTTATTTTCTTTATTAAATAATCTCGCTCTATGAAAAGAAGATCTAGATAGTATTATAAAAATAAAAGTACTTTTAACCCGTATTTTTATAAACTCGCCGAAACTCTCCTAAATTATAAAAGATTCAAGATAAAGAGGAGGAGGTCCTATATTTAAATTTAATTAAAAAAAAAATAATAATAAAAATCCTAAATTAAACTAGGAGTTATTTAATTATTTATTAAAACTAGGTAAAACTCGACGCCTAGGAATTTTACTACCGTCGGGACCGACTATTAATTTTAAATATATTAATATTTTAATAGGAACTAAATTAGCGATTTTTAAATAACTCGGGGTTTATTATAAACGAGGTTAAAATAACTTTATTTATTAAATAAATAAAGAAGTTATAATAACGACGTTATCGATAGTAGTACTTTTTAATAATATAAACGAATATTATTTCCTAAAAAGAGTTTTTTTTAGCGATAACTTCTTATTTCCTTTATTTCTTAACTAGTTAATAGGTATTTTAAAAGTAACGACGACGACTATATTTTTATAAAAGTAGAGGAAGGGCGGTTGATTTATTATATTATAATTAGGTTTTAGTTTAACTTTAATATTACCCGATTAAGATATTAATACGGGCCTACTATACGAATAATTTATTATATATATATTTATTTAACGTTAATAGTTACCCCGCCCAAATTTAGTACACGGGTTATTTATTTAATACTAGCCTCGATAGAAGATTCCTAATTAGTATATTAAACGTAAAAGTCTATTATATTATAAATCTTGTAATTAAAAACTACCGTTATATTAGGTTATTAATCCGTAAAGAGTATATCTAGAGTATTAGTAATAGTATAAAGCGCTTTTAATAGTTAGTTAAGTTTTATTTATTTATTTATTTATTTCCTACCTCCTCTAGCCTTTAAGAGGCTGAGTTTTTATATTTTAAAAATTAAATAAAATTAATATCTATAGTATTATTTAAAGTATATATAGGGGGCGGTACTATAGCTATAATCCTATATTTATTTTAAAGTAGTATTTATTTCTCTTTAATATTTATTTAGTATAAAAGAATATTTAACTCGTTACCTCCTATACCCTTTATCGGTATTTTATATACTAGTTAATTTATTATATAAAATACGCGGTAACTAGTTTATCCGAATATCTAGAATTAATTTATAACCTCGGTATTTTTATTTCTTCTTCCATAATTATTTAAATCTTATATATATAAGGGTTTAATTTAATAAATATTAAAATAACGAATTAAATATAATAAGTTTATATAAAGGTAGAGTAAAAATCGATATTACTATTTAGCGGGGCCGCGCGGAAATATAATAATTAACTTTTTTTATTAATCTTTTTTATTTAATACGTTATCTACTACCTAAATAATTTTTATCTTTAGGGAGTAGCGTCGAATATCGATATAAAGGCTATAGGGTCTGAATACCTACTAGGATATATATTTCGTCGCCGTAAATACGAAGGGCGAGTAGTATGCGAATCCGTTTAATAGGAGATATACTGCCGTTACGCCTCCTAGCCTTCGCCGCGTTATAGAAGCCGGTACGCTGTATAGGAGGGGAACCAATTCTCTATAGGACCAGCAACCAACGCGGTATCGTATCGTAATAGCCGGCGCGATAGAGGGAGACCCAATCCTCTGTGGGCTAGGGAACCGACGCGACGTGAGATCGTTTGGCTCTGCTGAGTACCCTAGAGCACCAGCAGGTTCGTAGCCCCCAGCTCGTACAGCGAGGGGGCCGCGGTTAGCTGAGTGGAAATGCGGTACGAGGATTTCGTATGAAGCTTCTTGGCAGGCCAATACGCTACAAAGGCGCTCTTGGCAGCTTGCTACGGGGAAGTCGGTGAAGGGAGATATTTTTACATTCCGAATACGGAAATGAGACAGATAGCTTGACTGTGGCTTTCTTGGCAACCTTATGGTACCTACTTTACATATGCGCTCTTGGCGCCGAGCGAGCTGAGCCGACTCGAACAGATATTTGTTACTGAAATTAGGCGATTGTTGCAAGTATATGTCCCTTGTCAATTTTCAATAGTAGGGACTGCAATTTTTGGATGGTCATAATAAGGGAAGTTAAGCACCGGAAAGTAAAATGCAAAGCTCATCAGGACACAATAAGAAATCGAGTACAATATACAAAGTGAAATTGAAAACATATCCTCTCCTAATAAAGAAGGAGTTATCCGCGTCAACTCCAAGAAAATCCGTCAATCAACACGAAGCACTAGCACTTACATTCACGTTTCTGAACAGTATCTCCATCTACACGATGAATTCCACAGCGCCACTGGCACCTCTTCTCCCTCAGTCATACCTCACACTCATATGCAGGGGACATATCGTAGCTCAGAAAAATCAAAGGATATACCTTCCTACCTCCATCCCCCCGCAAACCTCTCCCCAACAAGCTCCAAGGCTTTTAATAGTGTAAATGATGTGATATAAAAGCCATATCACACTACTTACGCTAAAATTAAATAGTGGGTATAATATTAAGGCTATATCACACCCACTATTTATATTATGATATATTAATAATATTTAAATAATATAAATGATACGCGGAATTAGCGTAATTAGCCGAGATAAACCTAATTCATTATTATTAAGAGTTATTAGGCGATTTTTATAACTAATAAACCCTAGTATTATTCCTACCTAGGAGTCCGCTAACCTAAATAAATAATCGATTTTAACTCCGTTTTACCCGTAACGCTACTAAAATCCCCTATATAAAATCCCTAGAATTATTATTTATATTATTTATATTAATAGTTATATAGTGTGATATAAAGCCTATATTAATATAAATAATATGGTACGGAATCTATATCACACTATTTAATTAGGAAAAAAGGCGTATCATATCATTTATATCAGTAGTGCGTAAATAGTGCGTGCACCATTAAAAGCCTTGACAAGCTCTCCCATCGTAAACCCACTCCCATCGACCCTCTGCCCCGTCTCCCGATCCCTCAACCACACCTTCCCCTTCGTATTCCGGCGCTCAATCATGTACTTACCCTGCTTAGGCGCAGACGTGTTAATCTTCGATCTCGATTGATGATCAATCTTTCCATTAGCTATGCCATCGCTGCTGTTGGTATTGGTGCCAATGGCAGTACCCCGTTTATATTCCATCCGCGATGATTCCTGTAATTTCTGTGCTCTCACCGGTTGTGCCCCTACTGCCCGCGGCTTCTGCACCTGCTGCGGCAGCCCAAGCGGAATTTCCGTAAAACGCCACTCCTCCTCCTCCCTTGGCACTGGCGGATAAAAGCTGACACGATCCCTCGTATTCTCGGCGCGAGACCGCCAAAGCGGGACAAGGAGTGGTGGTGGGGGTTCTTTCCTTTTGCTTTTGCCCCTGGAAGACTGCTGATATGGCGACCGTGACTGTGACTGCGCCACCAGCACCGGCATAGTATTCTTCGTAAACATACCATCCGCCTCCGGCATCGGCGCATACATACTCGCTCTAGCTCTCTGCGTCGCCTCTTCTCTCTCACCCTCTCTCCCCCTCCCCCTCCCCCTCCCCGCCTCCCTCTCCCTCTGCGACCCTTCGCGCTGGCGTACAGGTGCCGGCTTCCTGGGTATCTGCAGCATCTCGATGTCGCGCTCCGGTGGGCGGGGTCGACGTGCTTGGTCTAAATCCTGTCGAAGAGGCCGGCCAGTATTCAGTCCCTCAACCAATCTCCGATCATCCTTATACCTCACCGGCGTCTGCGGGTACGGGTCTTCCCCATCGCTAGGGCGTGGATTAGAGATTTGGTAACCCTGATCGCGAAATGGTGCATTCGCGCGTCTGGGGCGGGATTGTGCGCAGCCCATGCTTGGTGTTGTTGTTTGGTGTATTGGTATTTTGGGTGATATTTATGTTTGTTATGCGATGCTTGTGTTATAATTAATTGTGTAGCTCCTGCTTGTGATAGATACGTCAAGGAATGGAAGGACGGGAGTAGAGGAGAAGAGAAGCCATTTGGAAAGTGATGGAAGCCTAGCAATGCTATTGTGCGTGATGTTTGGCGTTGTCGCCACTGGTTGTTGGTCTTTGTTCTTTTGATATGTTGTGACAATGGTGCGTGAAGGACAATGCTGGTCATTGTGGGTTCGTTGTTGGCTTGAGGGAGGGTACTACTTTGTGTGTTAAAGTGGACAAAGGATGGACTTCTTGGCATTATGGACAATTGGAATGGTGGCATGATAGCAAGAGAGCAGGTGATGAGATTTTGAGGCGCGGAGGTGAACAGGTGATTTTGTCTTTTGAAGACAGTTGTAAAGTAGGGGTACATAGGGTGGGTATCTTAATTGAGTAGAATTGAGTGGACCTTCTCTTTCCATTACATATACAATACCTTGACCGCAGCCCCATCCCATTCGCTTACACTTCAGCCTTTTTTACTTCTTCCCACTTACGTCTCCCTTCTCTGCGTCAACTTCCTTAGCTTGGCCCTTATCGGTGTCATCCTTCCCAAGTCCGCCAGGCCCACCAGGCCCGCCATTCTGTCCTGGCTTGGGCTTGATATTCTTCCACCCATCGATACAACCCCAACAATTGACACACAAGCAAGAGCCAGTGAGACAGTAAACACTTTGTCCAAAGCACCGTAAGCTGATATGACAGCCTTGATGCTTGTGGGGTCAACAACATTTATCAACTCCGTAGCACCAATCTTGACCACCTCACTGGGCTGGATTCCAGAGACGTGCTTCAATCCATCAACGAGTTCGTTGGTAAAGACATTTTGGCCAATGGAGACAAAGAGAGCGCCACCAAGCTGTTGCATGAACATCACTAACGAAACGCCAGTGGGTGCGTCTTTTCTTGCGAGGACAGCTTGTGCAGCTAACGAGGCTTGTTGCATGCCAAGACCGAGACCGAAGCCAAAATGACCTGCTAGCCGATCCATTTTGCATGCCCTGTACTAGGGACGAGAGTGGTGATTAGACCAGCACCAATTGACATGATAACGCTGTTAGCGATCATGAAGGGAACATAGTATCCCAGTCTCTGAACAAGGGCGCCGGCCAAGATAGAAGAGACAACGAGGGCTAGAATTAGTGGGAGTGAGTCGATACCAGATTGGTATGCGCTGACATTCTTGACGGCTTGGAACCAGATGGGGAGGTAGTAGACCAAGACCATCATGGAAGCGCCGACCATGAGTTGTGTCCACATTGCAGCGGCAATGCTGCGGTTCTTGATAATGCGGGGTGGGACGGTGGCAGTGTCTGGTCTCCCGATTTGAAGGAGAATGAAATGGGAGATGAGCAGGATGAAGTGAACGAATAGAGCAATGATGCGGCCGTCGTTCCAGAGGTAGGTGGAGCCGCCCCACTGGAGGGCGAGTAGTAGGCAAGCGATACTCGACACGAAGAATACGGTACCGATAGGATCCAGTTGCTTGACTTGATCGCGCCATGGGGTCTCAGCCGCGCTGGCGCCAGGAATGTGGAGGATCATGACAAGGATCGCGATAGCTAGGCCGCCGATGGGAAGATTGATGTAGAAGCACCACCGCCACGAGACTTTCGTTGCGAAAACTCCACCTAGAAGTGGCCCAGCTACACTTGCGATGCCGAAGACAGCACCCACACAGCCTTGTAGTAAAGGTCGTTCGTGTAGTGGGACTAGGTTCATGATGATGATTATGGCACTAGAGAATATTCTAGATGACCCTGTCCTAGCTATTGCTCGTCCAACAATGAAGACGACGGATTTGGCAGAACCGATCTCGAATAGGGAGATAGAAGCGAGGAAGACCTTTTTGGGATTGTAGAAGGTATAGACACGGCCTATGAGGAGTTGCAAGGAACATCCGGTGAGCATGTAGGCTGAGGCGTATCAGCCAACGTCGCCGAGGGAATGGAAGTCATCTGTTATCTGAGGGATCGCTGTGGCTATTATTGTGCGGTCCTGCAGTCATGTGAGCAAAGTTTGAGGATCTGAAAGTTGGGGCGACTTACTAAGGCGACGAGGAAGAAGGCCATGTAGAGAGCAGCAACAATTGGAATAACTCGCCGCATGCTGGGATGTTCTGGCTCTGTATCTTGCTTGGTGAGCTTCTCCATTGGAGGACCCGAGAGCTTTCCTGTTTCTGATGGTTGCGAGGTGTGGATTTTCTCGACCATTGTCTCTGGATTTGCTGGTGGTGGTATTGAGATTGTTTTGGAGAGGGTGAGGGCCTCTACAGGCTCCACAGTGTGGGTTTCTTCGCCCATGTTTGCTGTTATGAGCAGTGTGTAGGGCAATCGCTGGCGAAAATAGGTTGTAGGTCAAGGAGGATTATACGAGTAGTTGAACGCTAGGGTGAGAAGGAGTCGATCAACAATGAAAAGACCATATTGGGGACATTGTGAGTCTATATATTGTCCGGACGGAACCAGTAGATGTCCCATGTCCGCTCGCTTAAGACAGGAGGTAAAGTCCGTGATTGGAGTACACATTATCGCTGCCTTGGTTAACAATGGAATGGCATTGTTTACAACATTGGGGCAGGCTGTAAGTCCGCTTAGCGCTAGAAGGGTTCAAACCCCCAACTCCCTGACTACCCTACTTTACCCATCCTGTAGGGCTGAAGCCCGGAAATAGCCGCGGCCCCCAAAGGATATCCCAGAAATTCGTCCTCCGGGCAACAGTCTTGGAAGTTCCGGGGGCCTTTTCAATTGCTTAAGTAGCCAACTCTAGGGGGGGTCTCTAGGCGGCTTCTAGGAATCAGCCCTACAGGATGGGCAGTCTGAGCAGTTGGGGGGTGAACCCTTGTAACGGTGAAATCAGAGACCAAGGTCCGTCAGTCGATCTATCTTTCTCCGGCAATCGAATCGCTGCTTCTTTTTCTCATTCTCATTCTCCTTTCATATTACAGACAAGTCCGTGTCTACGACAGGGTGTTTAGATCTGGAATTCAAAGTCCCTACCATTTCAGGGTGACAGAGGCTCCAGGAACAAGAAAAGCCCCCAGACGTACTACAACGTATGCATGCTTCAAAGGCAGTATTGAGGGTTCAATTCCTCTATTCAGCAGCTCGTGCTCCGCATAAAAGATGAGAGCCTCTATTCCATCAGGCGGCTATCGGCTGGAAATCAAAGGCACCGTCTCTCCTCCAGCCATCTGCGCTTGTTGGGAAGTCCGGGGAGATCGACGAGCGGATACTCGCCTTTGTCTGGCTAAGACAAGCGTGACAAGTCTTTGTGCTGCCTAGTCTTCCTGATGCTTGCTCTCTCCTTGTATTCATGATGGCTTACCCTCATCTTCTTGGTTTGTGGGCTTTGACGTTTCTTCATATTTCATTCGTCCGCAGCCTATCATCCTGCAACGCCAACCTGTATGGCAAACCATCTGTCAGGGACTGCTTCGATCTCTATGACGAGCTTCCAGGCGGAGCCATGTCTGCTAACGTTGATGTCGACAAGCCCCGTTCATTTGTCGAGCCAAAATTCCTCGAACCAGCGTTCTGCCCGGTACCAAATCCATATAGTACCCATATGGTGCAACTACCCAAGGTCTGGCGAGGAGGTCAGTCTCTGCTTTGCGATTCCTCCTCCCACATAAATTTAGTAACACCAGTACAGGCACATGTCGCTATGCGCTTATGAGCATCGCCGATCCAGCAGGCGTGGTGCATGAGCCAACCAGCATTGACAATTGGAGAACAGTTCTCAACGCGGTCATCGACAGCGTGCAAAGCTGTGTACTTGAAGATAACGGGGCGGGCGGTATGCGCTTTGCGAATAGTAAGTACAAGTCCTCGCATGCCCTATCGCTGAAAAGGCAATGATGGACCATCACAAAAGCTGACAATGGCACTTAGTGGATGATGCGGTTGCCAAAGTGGTGTACGTTTACGCTCTTGGCTCTCCATTTGAGGGTATCATGAACAAGTACATGTCAAGCTATGACATGGGGGTGGACCCCGGATCCCCACAATCTTTCTTAAGCGGCATTACCGCTGGTAACCTGACAGCCGACAGACGACGAATGAGGCACTATGTTCACCATTGAACGCCATTGCGAACCGCACATGTTCCACAAGTTGCATCAAGTCATTGTAATTTCCCGCAGTCACCTCATATGACGCATATTCGTCCAAAGAGGGACCTCATGGCTATCTCGCATAAATGACTAGTCATTTCTGTGACGATGCTGTGACGATGGGGCAAGGCGCATATGCAGGTTATGAGAATCCTGATACCCGCCGGTACTGCGCTGCGGGATGCGAGATTGCAAACATAGTCGAGAACTTTTGCATATTTGAGGGACCCGAATCAAGACCTCACGTATAGAAAGCAAATACTGACAAGTCTGACGAATGGGTCTCGGCATCGGATCAACTGTGATCCTCATATTTTTCTTGCTTCGATACCAGCCAACATCCGCGGCTCAAGTAGCCTGCACCAGAGACTACTATGGCGCGCCTGCACCCACAGACTGTGAAGAGCTTCTCAAGGCACTCCCCCACGACGATCAGCTGCGACTCTTTGACGAGGAGCAAATGCGGGCTGCCGAAGGCCTAAACTTTCCTGGCGTCAAGAATGCGTATCCATCTCAGGTGTTCCGAGTGCCTGCGTACTGGAGTCTGAGTATGCCTTGCCCCGTTCTTATTCTCTGTCCCTTCTCTTTATTGTAGGATGGTTTCTCACACTGGTTGTGATAGGGACTTGCAACATTGCGCTGATGAGCTACATCAAATCGTCCAATTACCCTGTTGCACTAGGCCTCACCAGCTGGAAACGAATCACAGCGCGAGCGGACGATGTGATCAACAGGTGCTTATTCATGGGCGCCAGCGAAGGGGGTAGCGTCATTGTAGAAAGCTGTATGTATCCTGTTCGGCCCCTTAAAGCTCGTTAGATTTGGCGCTGTATTTTGGAGAAGGGCAAGCTGATACTGTGGCATCAGACTACCCAAGCAAACCAATCCTGACCGTCTTTATTTGGGAGTCTGGATCGCATTTCGACACACTTTGCAACGAGGCTCAGAATGAGCCGACAAGTATTTCACCATCACTGCTTGGCCTTATGAATGGGACGATTGGTATGTACAATAGCAATTCTGTACTGAACTCTACTATATCAAACATTGTGAAGTAGCTGGAGTGACAGATGGGCCGAAATCAAGCAACAACAAAAAAGGGCGCGATGCCGGATTAGGTTGGTGTGTTGTGAAGTGAAGAGAATACCACACAGAACCTCACTTTCGACACTTTCCCTCAATCCTTGAACCTGTAGACCGTTTTGTAAATGCACAACAAGCACTGCTGTCTAGACAAGCGCGCATAACTTTGTTACGGTAGGTACTATTCTACAAGCAACTCCCAAAGCTCTGTACCTGGCAACACCGCTATCATGGAGGCTCCAGGGATATGGGTTACAACAAATGAAGAGTATGAAGGTGTAGCTCAGCGCGATCGAGACGAAGCAGACCGGCTCTCTGGACACGCATGGACACAAATGTACCACACCAACCGCACATTCATGGTCCGCTTACCGGTGCAATACTTACATCAAGTCCTTCTCGATGCTGAACCAATAAGCGTCGGCACTCAAGATGGTGGTCCTTGGGGTTATGTACGACTCCCGCAGCTCCATGAACGCCTGTCGGACCTGCCAGATATCGCGGGCAGTGCCATGAATCAACTAGACCATGAGCAGGCAACGGGGTCAATGGGCGGGAGGATGCCATCATCGTCGGCAACGGCCAGCTTCGATCAGGGCAGCAACAGCCATTCTTACGGCCGAGATCCAGCTTTGCTAGCCGTGGACCAGGCTTCTCAGACCAATGGAATGCAGCGAATGAATGGTAAGCTACCCCTGTTACCTCTTATGACCATCTCTAATCAATCCACCATGCAGACACTCGCTATGGTAGTGAGCAGGAGTTGCCGCACCTTAATGACTCCATCAACAACACCGATAACACATCCAATGGTATCATGCCGCTCGACCCTGCCCTTTCCAATCCATCTCAAGCCCTGCCGACAGCCGCAGCGCCCGGCCAGAAGCTGCGCCGAGCACTGAGAAAGACTAGATATGTCAATGACCCAGCTGAAGTCCAGAAGAGACAAGGAGCACAGGCAAAACTAGGAGGAGCTGATACCACATTCCGAGCAATCTTTGATCCTACTATCGACCCCACATTCAGCCCCACCTGGATGGAGGACAACAGCATCGCCGAAAATTCCTTCCACGGGTTGGTCTTCGACCATGTATCAATGAAATGGGATGTTCTAACCGGTCGCGGCGTGCTACAAGTAGGGGATACCTTGCGTATAGCATTCACAGCAGTCGCTGCAAACAGCCGGCAGAAGTTCATCGACGCCGAGGTAAGCAGCAACTCTCTTCACGCAATACCCCATCTTAATATAGGAAATTATTTCCAGATCCTTCCGCTTGTTCGCGCCGACGGCACACGTGGAGAGAGACGCTTCCCAGATATCCAACTTGAGCCCGCACAAGGCGGCCAGATCCTTTACGGCTGCAAAGGGCCGACCTCGCTTTTGGCAGCCGTGAACCATGACTATGCGCACCTTGGCCACTCGGCTGGCTATTGGCAAATTATTAACGTGTTGCGGAATGGACGCGACCTGGGTACTGTTCATAAGCTGCGGGCGGCTTGGAGCCGCTGGTGTGAACTATATCACATCTATGTGGGAGACGCAAAGTATCCTACTGTGAAGACTTGAGCGAGATGGGGAGAATAAGAAGCGGGTGATACGGTTGAATAGGAGCATTCGGAGAAGGGTAGAGCGATGATGTGTCTTGTTTTGTGGCTTATTTACCCAGAAATCATTCGAGGACTAGGGTATACAACCGCGATATTTACATATCAGCGCGGATTTTTCCCCGGAAAGTGTACTCGTTGTTGGATAGATGCTGTAATGATGTCTTGTTTTCTTGCTAAGGCAGAGCATCCATTATTCGCATATTCCTCAGTGCTACGCTCTTATCCGAGCAAAATACATGTACACCACACTCTCAGCCTTGTAAATTAGCTTGTCGCTCAGCGTAGAAAGCTCTTCGGCCTGGGTCCAGATCCCAGCATACCTCCCGCGCTGGCCGGTAAATGCGGAGACCCATCATATCCAAAAGGGTTCCCAGAGCTTTCTCGAACGCCATTGGGTCGCTCCCGACTGGTAAGACACACTCGGGAAAAGCCTAAGAGTCAAACACACTCATGAATAAAAGCAGGTCTGAGGCCTTTGGATCATGGCTTTTGATGTATTCAAATGAGACGGACCACGTTGTCGCTACGGCATTCTTCGACTGAGCATCCCGCGCTTCGTCTTCAAAGTCTTCACTGAGAAGCTGCATCCTAGGTGTATCACTTTGTCGATAGAGCTCCAGATACTTTTCCACGGAAATACTGTTCACGGAAATGAACGAAGCAGCCTGCACCAGCGCTCAGGGGGGACATATTCCCAGAATATGGATATCGTGGCTAGTCTTCTGAATCTGCGAGCAAATTGTAGTCCGACTCGGGTTTTACTGTTAATATGATGACAGGTCATTTTTGCTCTTCTAGTGGTAAAACCAATAGTGAGTTCGAGGAGGAGCTCACACTATACCTCCCAAGCCAACGAGTGCGACGCGATAATACTTCTCTTGGAAACAGAATTTTGACTCCACTTCTGACAGAATCTCTTTTCTGCTGATAAAGTCGTCAGCTGGTTGGACTGGCACCAAGCAGCAGGTCTTTTTTAAGGCCGCAGGTAGAGGAGCAGTGTTCAGAGTCGGCATACTCTCGAGAAGTGCTGTAATGTCGTCCAATGTTGGAGCCGAAGCAACAACATGGTAATAGGTCAACGTTTGAACGAATAAGCACAGTGACTGCGCTATCCCTTCGACTTTCCGATCCTGCCTTAAGCTTCCTAGCGCCTTGCGTAGTTTCGACTCGCCCTTCTCCCTCAAGTCTTTCTCGAATAAAGCGCCCAGATCCGCCAATCTCGCCTCACACTCTTTAGGCACAGGAAACAGAACCTTGCATTTTCCTTCTACAATTCTCTCTTTCGACACTTGTACTTGAATCTCAGCTAAGGTATTGGCTATCAATGGCAGCGCTGTCTGCATGTCTCGGAAGGCTTCAGGAATGCCATGATCGCCTTAGCTATATTCTCTAAACCGATTGATGATCTTATCGCTGAAGTCCACAAGCTGCATAATGTTTGCTATAATGTCTATCACTGGGGGAGCCTCTACGCCAGTCATCGTGGTTGAATCTGCATCAACGCCTTCGCAGGCCTGGTAAGCGCTTGGAGAGCTCTCTTAGCGCGCAAATGGTTATAAAAGGAATAAGAGTGAAATAATGTCTCCACAGGGATAGCTTGCTTGCAGCAAAATTTGAATATTCGGGAGTATGTCCAGATGTTGAACGCAACGTATGAAAATCGCTTTTCTCACGCGACGGAACTGTCTAGCAAAGCTTGTTTCAAAAGATAAAATATCGAGTAAGCAGCGAAGGCGGTTGCGGACTGGTGTTTGCCAACTCTCCAAGGTAGGGTCGCACAGTATCCCTCTTGGAGTGCCTTGTCGATGCCATGGCTATAGCTTGCATCAGTACGGCGTAGTTAGTGTTGGGGAGCCCCCACGCGTTCAATGATAGCGCCCACCCAGGTATTTTTGAAAGACCAGTCAACAAAATTCTTCGTATTGTCTATGAAAAAGCCTCGCACAGGCAACCTATGGCCGTACCTGATCTCGAAATACTGTGATTCTAGACCCACAAACCACTATCATCATACAGCTTCTTGTGCTATGGCGTGAGCCTAGCACAAAGAAAGCTCCCTTGCACCTTCGCTGATGAGAGGATGGAATTGACAACCCCGAGTGAGGTCTATTACAGCTTCATAACGACAAGGCTTGGTCCTGACCACTCGTATGGCGCCCAGGTTGATGCACCCTACCCAAAAGTCGACTTTCACCCTGCAAGGCGTAAATATATAGCCCTCCTCTTCGCCCTCTCAACCACCACAACAGCCGTACAAAGGATCTGATCCATCACAAAGAGTCCATCTTCAACAGCTTCCATTATATGCAACTCCCCCAGCTCTTTAATAGGAAATTGTTTCTCACTCCCTGAAACCTAAAGGCTTCGCCTCGGCGGCCCCTCACCTCCCGGGTATACGAGCAGCGCCACCCTCTTCTTTGCCTCATTCTTGAGCTCAATCAACGCCTTAATGGGACTCAGAGGCTCCCATGAATGTATTGTTCCGTTTACCGCGCACTGGTATTTTTGCTCGCGGGGGTCTACCAGCGCGAGGGTCTGGCTGAAGCCTGCGTCGTTGTAGAAGCTCGTGATATCCTACCCATAGCTCTCAAATTTGACTTCTGAGCAAGGGATGGCCTGAACCTCTTGGTCGCTCGCAATGAGCATATGAGAATGCTGATTCATTAAGCCACCAGTAGGATCCAAGGTGATGGTGTAGCTCGTCGTGATGAATTCTCATGCAGAGGTCAGGCTTTGAGTATTCGGCAAGATCTGGCGGAGGATGAAGGTCCTAAAAGCCTTTATTTTTTGTCCCTTCCCAAGCGCCGGGGTCTATGCTTTCGGAGAAACAGAATCGACGACTTCGATAAGGGCGAGATCATCAGAGGCCATCCTGCGCTTGGATCCCTCAAATCTTTGCACCTTTACATAGTGACTCGAGAAAGCTCCTCACAGATGCCAGTACCGGCTTAGGTAGGGTTTGCTGAGAGCTTTGCCCGAAAGCTGAAGGACGTCGGTGTGATGGGCACAATGGGAACGACTGAATGTCAATGCTGACTAAGCGCTAAGCTGTATATTATCCCGGAATAATTTTGTAATTTGCTGGCCTTTACAACATTGGGGCCGAGAAGCATCAATGGACAATAGCAAATGTGAAATGAAGCTTAAGCTACTGGGCTATCGTAGCAACGATCATTCTACCCTTGTTACATGTGAAGGTCTTTTCCTGTTGAGCGACAATATGCTTGGGGCAGTCACCCAGCATTCAGTCTTCTGCAATGCTTCCAGTCATTCAACGTCACTGCCACTAGATTCGAATTGCGCTCGACGTCAGCAAACCGGAAGATAAGAGCTGACGCTTGCAATGTGAAAGCATATATTCGTCTTTCTTTTTGCTGAAAGAAAGTCGCTGCTCTGGGCGCGAAAATTAGTGAACCCGATTTTCGGACAGGGTGAAACCAGTCTTTTTCGGAACCACATCGGCGTTTACCAATGGGGAGGCTGAGCTTTCGACATCATGCCAGATTTCATAGGCGCGTAAAGTCCTGAGTCTCAGCGTTCCCATTTCGCATCAGCATATTGCCGCGGAAGACGCGTATAAAGTCTTTCAGTATCAATTCAGCATCCTCCTTTCCACTTCGCCTTTTGGCTTTTAGCACCCATCTCCAATAAACAACATGATTTCATGTGCGAGTCTCCCTCTCATCTTCTTCTCAGCAGCCAGCTCCACACTCGCACTCGCCCCGCCTTCATCCGGACCAGCCATCAACATCGTCTCGATCCCACCCCAATCCAACAACTCTGTCTTACCCCTAGTGACCGAGAATGATGGCTTGATCGCCGTCAACGCCTCTCTCCTAGGCACCCCTTATGCTGCCCCCGACGGCGTAACCGCAGAGCCACAGTGCGACGGCGACCTTTACGGTAATGATATTAAACGAGAAAGCTGCCTCGAAGCACTCGGAATTATTGACTGGCCTGCTGGAAATCCCATGATGAGTTTTGGTGATCGTGCGAAGGGACTATGGGACAATCAATTGCCTATTCGGTGGCAGAGCTGTGAGTCGAATTCCAAGCTCTCGGAACATACGCCTTGGCGTCCTTTAGGCTGCGAATCCCTCGTTGCTGACTTCGAGTTGATATAGCGGATGGTTCATGCGCTATTGATGTGGTCATTCATGAAGGTGTTTCGGCTGATAGTGTGACTAAACAAGGTTTAAAGGATGCCATTGTGACTCTGCTGAATAAATGCGTTACGAATGCCTTCCCGAATAAAGGGGGAGTGATAGGGCTTATAGGTACGTACACCTCTTTTCCAGCTAGACTGTCGAAAACGATAATTGCTTTGGCTATATCTGATTGATTACTGACGATCTCAAACAAAAGGCGAAACCGGCGACATCGCAGTCATCATTCGAAAGTATGAGCCGAGACTGCTTTGCAAAGAAACAGCTCAAATAACCCCGAGGAGCTGCACTAGTGTAATGGCTGTGGTGCCTGTGAATACAGACAGCTTGACCTTTGGCCCAAGGGGCGGTGCGGGTGTACAAGTCGTTGCGCCACAAAAATTTACCGCTGGTGCGTTACTTTCCGTCTATGCTTTCTCGATCTTTACTTTAGTGAGGAAAAGCTGTCATTCGCAGAGCCCAATCCCATCTCATGAAGAGTGCCCTTGCTGCGTGTCAAAAGATCCATAAGATTGTTCACATGCTGATATAACAATGACATTGTGCAGCCTACACCCAATGTACATTTGTATACACGACCAGGCGGACATCTCAAAGCCAATTGCTTATCGCTTCAGCTTCATACTTCGACCTCTGGGCTGCTACGGTGGCAGTCAATGCTATGTGTGTACGCCGAGGGTACCCTGGTGTCGCTGGTCTTGGTGAGTGACGTCGCCTGTGTATATCAGATGAGAGAGAATGGAGAAGACTGACATGCGCGGTCTCACTGAAGGGGAGCACAACCAGATGTATGTTTTCGTGGCGAATAGACGAACACCGATGGGCGAGATGATTGGGATGACAGGAAACTTTAGAGGGAACGCGTTGGATATTAGTGAGACGTAAGGGCTGTGTGGTGACCAAGTATCTGCGATCGAAGTAAGGATTTGCACGGAGATGTGATGATGTATCAACATATCATTTTCAATGATAAATGCAGGGCGTTTTCATGGATTTGGATTGAGATGTTTCGACTAGTGGAGGCAGCCTCAGGAGTACCGACTCTCGCCACAATCAAGATAGCATAGCATAGGTACGGTTTGAATTAAAGCACTATATACAGAGGTTATATGAATAAGCTCCAAATTACAATGTACTATGCGAGCTTAAGACCATAGAGAGTACCGTTGCAGATCTAGATGGTAGAAAATCCAAAGAAACTTCTACGAGTGCTGGCGCCCTTTAGACGTTCATTGTTGGATCTCACGCCATCAACAAATAATTTGCAATGGAGTCCCCGGATCTACCACCCTATAGATCCCCCTAAGGTGAGTACGGGGAGCACTTAGGGACACCTTAGGGCCAGCCATTACAGACAATTGTGTCGATGACGTGGATCCATAAAACCGCTGCACTTTTTAGAGATATTAACGATCTTGCAGAATCCCGAAATTCGTCACTCCTTCTTCGCTTTGTACGTCGCGTCTTTACGGGAGTCATAGGTTGAGACGCCTACTTGGGTACCCATGGGAAAAGCTACACCATCGCAACAACAGCTTGCCTAGTCGGCGTAGGACAAATCGCGTGGACAACAGCAACAGGCACATCAATTTGATCACTGGGTTTGGGACTGGGACGCTGTACCATGTTCGTTTATTGCAGTATTCTATGCCATAGTATTCATGATACTTAGACTTCTTACGACTGACCTTTTCTTCGCGGTACGCTCTATTATAACGAACCTCATCCTTCGCTTCTCGCTCCCTCGACCCATACATGCCGGCATTGAAGTAGGCCTCGAGCTCTTTCTGTTCATAGGAGGGCCGTCAATGGAGCTCTCATGGTCGTCATCGCTGCAGAGACTCTGGACTATGATGCTGGCTTTTGGTACAATGACGATGCGCATGATGCATATCAAGCGGTCTATCCAAATGGGACGAGATACTGGGTACCCGCGAGGAATTACACACCTTGTTCTGGATTTGCGGAATGTGCGGAGCAGACTGCGTTCAATGGAAAGACACCTCATCCTCTTCACCTGATCGTTACCCACAGATATAACAAGACCAGGCGCTTAGCCCGAGCTAAAGAGATGGCAAATGGCATGGTCTACGGTATGATAGATGGAACGGAAGACAAAGCATATTATGCACGTGCAATACAGCCGCTGTTTACACCATTAAAGCAGTGGCACGGAGGACCAGGGAAAGGTCAAGGGCCCCTGTATGGATACACGCAATGTTTTGTGAAGAGTCAGAGCTACTATATGCTACCGCGCTATGGCTAAAAACCACGACCTTGGGGCTGGGCTACACCAGCATTTGTCCTGATTACATTCCTGCGATCTGGACAACAGGAATTGAGTATATACCCATGCCCCAATCCTCTCCTGAGTTTAGATGCCGATTCCCTGCACTTTCCCGATCAACATTTCCACACAAAGACCGCCCTGCGACACCCAAAACATGATATCTTACCCACTCCGTTGACTTTTGGCAGCTGGCGAAGGAAGTACTCTTCCCAGGGACGTCTAGAATCCGTTACATCTTTCTCAGAGCTCAATTTTTCATTCTTCCTCCACGTGACGATCCTCAATGCCTCTCAAGTCATGTTTGACGCTGGCGAGATACTTCGGGTCAAGGGCAAGGATCTCGACTCAGAATCCGCTGACGTTGTTCATGGAGGAGTGCATCCTAGAGCGAGCGTCAGCCTTCGAGTATGATATCAAACGCGCTTTAGTATTTACCGGCGACACTTCTAGGCTTCTTGGGTTTTCCAGTTTTCTTGAGCTTCGGGACATCGGTGGTCGCGGTCTTGTCTAGCTCCTGTGTAGATTCCTTGATTGGGCTTTGGACGGAGCACCGTGAGTCGATTCCCAATGTTTTCCCTCAAAGTCTTCGCTGCACGCGGCTTTTAAGACCTGGACAGGGAACTGTGTAGCAGCAAGGGTCTCATCGGAAGCAAGCTGAACTTGCGGCAGCTGTGATTGGTGAAAGATGAGGCCATCACGATGTGCTGTTGTTGAAGTCCTCATAGCATGATCGGGTATTTGCTAGCCAGTTGCCCATGTATCGCATATCTCACTTCGGGAACGGTTTGGGAAGAGGTGGACAGGAATAACGCCCAAGCGAGATGGGTTCAGTGCCTCGAAGCGTGTCACTTCCTCTGCTGTCCACGGTAGAGTACAGCCGATTGGGTATTGGACATGACGGCAGCCATTCGAGTTGGGAATATCCTTTATCAACGAATTCGTGAGGTCGATTAGCTGAATGTTCTAGGAAAAGGTGGCAGGGAATGACGCTCCAGCAGTATGGGTTCAACGCTTCGAAACGTGTCAACTCCTCTGCTGTCCATGGTAGAGTACAGTCGAGTGGATATTGGACATAGCAGCAGCCATTCGAGTCGGGAATATCTTTCATCAACAAATTCATGAGGTCGATTGACTGAATGTTTTGAGAAGAGGTGGACAGGAACAACGTCGACCTAAGAAGGGTTCACTGCCTCGAAACATGTCAATTCCTCTGCTGACGACGGTAGAGTACAGCCGATTAGGTATTGGACATCGCGGCAGCCATTCCATTTGGGAATATTCTTCATCAACAAGTAAAAGTCGATTGGCTGAATGTTCTAGGAAGAGGTGGACGGGAACAATGCTCAAGGAAGATGGGTTGAGTGCCTCGAAACGTGTCATTTCTTCGGCTGTACACGGTACAGATGATTAGGTACTCGACATGGCGGTAGCTATTCGAGTTGGTGATATTCTTCATTGGAAACATGGTGGAAGCTGGATAAGTCCCAGAAATCCATAGTCTCTAGGATTGTATCTTTCATATATTTATGAGGTCGATTGATTTAGTGTTCTGGGATCCATTCGAGTTGGTAATATCCTTCATTCACACATTCATGAGTTCGATTGATGGAGTGTTCGACAACCAGTAATCATTGTGCGAAGCCGTCAAATTGACACGGAGTCCCAACATGCGTTTGGTGCAGATCTTGGCGGCAATACCGCACGAGATGCAGATCCGTGTGGGATTGGACCACTTGGACTGGTTGTCTGAGAGAATTGGTTGGTGTCTTTGATGCAGCGACAAGTCGTGCAGATGCAGCATTTGAGAGGGCGGCCTCTGGGAATGGTAGCTTCGATGCCGAGCCACGTCTGCTGGACCGAAGTCTGGTGTGATTGCAATTCAAATGATCGTTTATGAATCCATACCGAAGCTCTGGAAGCCAATGAATCCATGTTTTGCCTTCCAGAGTGTTCCCGATCGTACTGTGAGTACTTTTCATGAAAGATTTGATGCTCAAATTGAGTGTCATTCGCAGATTTCATGAGCTTTCTGCCTCAGTATCGAAGTTTCGTCATCTAGCCACCATTTCTTGGCTTTCGGCTGCTCGACAGTGAGATCAAGCCCATGGTCTAACACGTGTTGTGCCAGAGCAGGTAACGTCGCGATGACACGGAGGCGATATGTCAGACTGAGCTATGTCTCGTTAGAGACATTCGTGGGCTTCGGATCAGTGCGGTTCCTTTCAGTCCATGCTTGTGTTTGGAAATTCTCATGAAGTTATAACCATGCATCTGTTCAAAGTCAGGTTTATTGGTCCGCAATAGCATAAAGAAGGAAGCACACTAACCTTGTAGCTAAGGACTTAGAGAGGGCAAGTGAAGAGGGTGAAGAAGCAATTAATGAATGAGATGAGCTTTGTCCTAAGCAGTACGCTGCTGATTGGTTGAGCTTGAGTGGGGTGCAAGATGTGTAATGGTAACCAGGTTTGATCCCAGAAAAAATGCAAGCCAAATTACCCTCATCTCCGTGCATTTGGCGGAAATTGAAGATGATTGCGTGGACAGTGGTGATGGGGAATGGTATGCTACCCTTGGCCACGGTGTGGACGTGCTCGAATGGCTGATTGCGTCAGGCTCATCAACAGTGATCAGTTCATGGTGAAAAAGCCATAACCCAGGAGAGTCTCGCCATTGAAGGAATGCGGCTCTTTGGAGCAGAATTTTGGCGTCTCGCTGTCAAACTTCCGCTTTGGTCAGCTTATGATATATCTTTGCGCCATGATCAGCTGCGATGATGAGCGTAAACATTCTCTCCGAAGGGCGTAGCACCTGAAGACTTGATGCCAAAGACTGATCAGAACGCGAGGGGTTGACCAGTGGATGGTCAGCGTTGCTGTGCGTGATGAGGGTGACGTGTGGAGGATGATGATGACAGTGTGTAATTCGTGGGCATGGGGTCCGCAAATGGTGAAGGTGACGCGTCAGGGTTCGACTGCTATATATTTGATGTATGAAGGGGATGTCTCGGTCAAGTATGAGAAGGTAGGAATTGTGTAGAAGGGTTGAAGAGGTGGTGATCTGGGTTGGGGTTGCTTAGGATGGAGTGTGTAGGAATGATGGAAGAAGAAAGAAAGAAGGGGAAGAATCAGTGTTTAAATAGATCTGGGTACTAGCGCGCCGGTCTATGTCCGTTACTACAAAAGGATGAAGCTCAAGGTTGGTGAAGCCATTGTTGACTAAAGTGGCAGATTATCTCACATTCCTTTTTCACCTTCAAGTAGGGCTTCACCTATGAATGTGAGGAGAATCACTGAGCACGATTCTTACTATTGAACTTGGTGAAAATGAAGAATAGCATTTGATGAATTCCGGACAGATTTGGTTGGCAGATTGCCTCAGCCTTGCCGGAGATAGGTTATAAGTGTACTTTGCAAAGCAACGGCAACATACAAGGACGCGACCGGAGCATTCAAGCCGTTTATGACAGGGAATCTTGTATTTGTGTTATTCAACATGCGTACATAGGGGAGCAGGGACTATGAGGCTGGAATTTAGGTGATTCCTTCTTTTTGACAATATTGAGGTATGAAGTGGATTCTCCACTTTCCTGGCCAGTCCTTCATCTCTCGAAGCAGTGAACAAATGAATACAGACTCGTCTGACTTTCAATGGCCATCAGTCACTTGATCGACGAATAAGCAAGTAGTCCCTCCAAGTAGTGATGATCATTGAGGAGTCTTGGCCGCAAAATGGACGGCAGTTGTGCGCGCACTGAGCCCAGTATATGCAACATCTACCTAAAAAAATGGCGGAGAACGGTACCCCTAGCGCTCTTGATAAGCTAGTCTCGGCAGGCACTGCCTTGGGAACAAGTTGGAAAGCCCACTACGGGGAACGGGGATTGGTAAACACCTAGAACTAGCAATCAGTCACAACGTTGCTGTACAAACCATTTCACTGAACGACTTGATAGGATTTATGGTGAATGTATGCGTAGAATCTGCGAGGCAAGAGATACAAGAAGTGAAATATCCACGCGGGGCTTCCTACCCATCTACGCATTCAACCTTAGCTGCAGCCGCCTATATTCGCTTGTGAGCTGAGCGCGTCATTGGTCAACAGGTAGCTTTGCTGTGAGGATTAGCTTTCTACCTTGAACTGTGAGTAAAGGGAGCGAAAAGTGAGGAAGAAGTCTGGCATACAGAAACGAGGTAGATCGTCGGGAAAGACTGTGAGCAAGACTGAAAAATGGCTATTTGAGAGGTTTTCATGAGATCAATATTAGACTAGATGGTAGAGCTTCTGGCACCATCTGCGTCCTTCTAGCTAGTTCTAGACATACATTAAGCTTCTTAACGCTCAAATCTATACTGCCTCACTTTCCCCAGCGTGTGGTCGGTGAATGCCTATGCCTCAGACGTTGGACAACTTTGAGGTGCGAATCATTGGGGAAAGTGGAAGCGCCGAGCGGTGGTTGGACTGAAGATGTATGAGCGAGTTTTGACTCTCAAGACATTTCCGCAACAAATGGCTCTCCAGGAGCGAAGATACCAAGATTATACTAGAATGAGCCTGAAGCAGCAATTGCGGTCTTCTATTAAACAAATAGAACCGTGTGGAAGTGGAGGAAGGATGAAGAAGCAATAATAGATCTTTCGGTTTCTCTTGTTGCCAGGGTTGTCAATGAAGAAGCCTATCCCAGCTTCGCCACCGCATTGATTCAGGGCTTTCTCTGGACAGAGTGGACTGGCTGGCAAATTCCTAGAGCTGCGCACAATTTTCACTACCAAAAGCTGTATATCGAGGTCCGTTTATGTTGGTCTGCGAGAAAGTCAGTGGAGCGAGAAGCTTCTCCGTTGAACAAACATTCTAGGGACCGTTCCTATATCCACAGACGTTCCACGAAACGTGCTTGCTCCAATATCCTTTCGAATCACCTCCTTCTTCCGATCATCGATCATCACACAGCTCTAGCAAGCCAACGCGAGACCCTCATCATCAGCTCTTGAAGAATCATCTCACAGCCTCTCTTCCCTTTAATGGTTGTTGGCCTAACCTCCACCATCTCCCCCACCGCCAACATAGATCTTTCGTTTCGTCGCTTCACGACGGGAATGCATCCTCCCGTGCCAACCTCGTCGCAAACGGAGCGGAAGCTTTTGGAGTCGCTGATTAGGTTCTAGCTGAGGAAGAAGATCATGCACTGAGGACACGGCTTCAGATCTTTGTTGCTATTGTGGTGGAGGTATATGGGCTCCTAGGTGCATCGTAGTGAACGCATGAGGAGGGTGAGTGATTCTGAGGTCTAGCAAGGATCTGGGATTTTCCCCACCGCACTCTCGGTCTCAGATCGTGCTCTTGATTTGCTCCGGCCTGGTATCTCTGAACAAAGCAGCTTTACTGGCCATCTTGGTCACTGTAGGGGCAGTGCTGTATCTCGTGATTTTTTGGAAGAGGCTGTAATTTCTGCCATCTTGATCGTAGTATACGCACTCTGACCTTCCTTCTGTCATCAATGCTCCAACTTGCGAGATTCATAACGCCATCGGCACTTGCGGCGTCCACGGCACCTATAATGTGGGCGCCCTGTCCTCACCTGGGCGGCTCTAATCGTTTGGAGCGTAGACCTGACCTCCTTGAGGGGTCGTGGGCTTTATTATAGGTCTTGGGTCGGATCGTCGAGCCATCTTGAGGTGTTTATATTACTCGGTTGACCTCTGCGAAGCAACAAGTTTAGTTTATCATTGCGTATCAGGAAGAAGGCCTACTTGGACAGGGAGTGGAGGTACTGGATCCAGGGCTTGACGTAAACAAACCCGAATATGGGAAATCAATCCGATGTTAGATCCGATCGTCGGACCGTACTGGTCTATAGCCTACCTTACAGCTCCAGTAAAAGCTCTAGCCAAAAGCAGCGACTAGCGGTAAGTCCGTAAGTTCGCTTCTAGGTCTCGGGTGTCCTAACCATAACTCTCTGCTTTGCAACGCTTTTCCCCTCTTCTCTTTCCTTCTCTCCAGCATCTGTCTTCAGTTTGATCCCTTTAGAGTCACAACCAGTATCGACCATGCAATCGCTGAGTAACTTGAACCCAATATCTTTATACGCAGCCTCGGCATCATCACTGAAGCAATCCAGCCAAACAGGTATCTTCCTGTCCCTCTGCCACCACCTTCGTATGCCCCAATCGAGCAATTTCCGCCCCGGCCCTCTCTCGCCTTCCCATTCCGGATTACGACAGCATGCTTGTACAAAAACAAGATTGACCTCGTTCCCGCCCTCAATATCGGCATCCTTGAGTCCCTTCGCGATCATATTTCCCACATTCCCCTCGAACGTAAAAACCGCGCGCCAAAACCCCCGCAACCCGAGCTTCAGGAGGCCAGGGAGGAAGCCGGTCCGCCATGCGAGAAGGGACTCTGACCAGCAAGGGCGGGCGTGGGGTGGAAGGAGGAGAACGACGGCGGCGATGGGGCCAGAGGGAATGGAAGGTGAGGAATTCTCGGGGCCGGGAGTAGTGGTGGGCGTGTAGGCTATCATGACATCCCCATTGTGCGCTCGGTTGAGCTTGATCCACGCGCGATAGAAGTCGAGACGGCGGGCTTGGAGCGGCAAGAGGGGCCCGGAGGAGCGGGGGATCGCAGGGATAGGCTCGGTCAAGCATTCGAACCAATTATGGAGCCTTGGCTCGTATTAGTGGAACGGGTTATTTCCAAAAGAATGAAAAGACGAACCAGAGCGGCAGGAAGCTATTGTACATGATGCGTGCTAGCTCGTCATCCTCTGAAGGATCGGCATCGCGGAACACAAGATCGGCGGGCATGTTGAAGGTGATGAGCCGCGTCAGTGGTTATGAAGTTGCGGAGCGAGAGCTAAAGTTCGGTATCGTTTCAACAAACTACGCAGACGAGCAGAGGATTCATATACAGACATAACAACTGGTCGGAGAGTTTTCGGCCATCAACGAGTTGTCTGGCCAGCGGCTATCGACACCTGCGACTGAATATACCCACAATATTTGTTACTCTTTGAATTATAAAGGTAAAGTCTAGCTTTAGGCTAAAGAGATTGTAACGATATAGCGGGCTAGCGATAATAAGGTAGGTAAAGAGCGAGGGGTATAATAAGACTAAAGGCGATAGTGTAGTATAAAGTAGTAAGAGTAAAAGTAAGAGATAGGGGCGACGGCGTAGTAGAAAAAAATTAAGATATAAAAGACGGTTAATACTATTAGCGATGGTAAATCTAGAGCACGTCACTTAGATTCTAATATAATTCTTATATAAATCTAAGTAGAAGGGTTCACCCCCTAACTGCTCGCACCCCCTTACCGCTCGTCCTGTAGGGCTGAAGCCCGGAAGTCTTTTAGGCCCCTAAATAACGCCCTAGAAATTCGTCCTCCGGGCAACATTTCGGGAAGTTGCAGGGACCATTCTTGTCGCGAAAGTGATCAGGACTAGGGCGTCTCTAGGCTTGTTCCAGGCATCAGCCCTACAGGTGAGCGGTTAGGGGGTGCGAGCAGTTAGGGGGTGAACCCTTCTAAGTCCGCCTTAAATCCGAACCTTGCGCCCCTTACTAATTTGAAACTTGCGCCCCAAGCCTCTTTTGCGCCCCCAGGGCATCCCGCACTTCTAAGATCTGGGGCTCCAAAATACTAAGGAATCCTTCACATATGTTCTTGTACCTGTCAATCTGAGAGAGAACCTACGCTTCATATGCCCACCCACTTACCCCTTGATTTCTGCTTCCATTACTCATTCTCTGGCTCGATCCCCTCTTTCTACTCCTGGCGCTTTCGCATCTCCTATTCTACTGCGTGCTTGAACGCTGCCTCCAGACCAGACATAGGTTCATAACCCAAACTTGGTACACAGTACGTAAAGATGCACATGTTTAACGCCCTGGGCTTCTTATAGCCAATTGTGAAGATGAAGAATGCCTATTCACTCACACCTGCCATACCTAGAGCGAGCCAGATGGGACTAACGGTAACCGGTCCAGGGGATGTGGTATCTCCCCAGCCCGTCAGATCAATCTTGAGGTATCCTAAAGAGGCACAGGGTTCCCATCTACGATATCGAGAACTTCTCCCTTCGTTTTCTTTTGTAGCAGAGCTAGGGTTTGAAATGGGCCTTTGCTACAGGGATTCAAGCATGTGCCGCATCTTCGCTAGAGGCAGTGTCCGTAACATTGGCGTTTTCGCCGATTTCAACGCTGATTCGTACTTCCAATCATAGAGGGATGAGTCTATTATCTCGCTTGCCACGTATAGTAGGGGAACGAAGAGATATATCGTGGATATCTTAACGGCTGGGGTCACGAGCTAGCATATCTGTCGTGGTTCTAGTCAGCTCCTAGGGTCTGCCTTTTGAATTCGGCTCCTAAAGAGGCTTATCTTCATCAAGATCGATATGCTCAACACCCGGCAAGATGCTGACCGAGGATGTAGTAGAAGATGAAGAAGACACAGCTGCACCAGCCCATCCCTTAGTATTACTTCTCATAAAACCTGGCTTCTCACTGTGCTGTCAGATAGCCTTCGAGAAGCGGTATGAATGCGACAACAGTGGCAGAGAAGGCAGGCGCGTGCCGGTGCAGAGGCCTCTTAAAACAAAAACTCATACGGAACAATTTTCAGCAATAGTCAGATAGTACGATTCAAAATCAGTGCTTTGCTCTCTTAGGATATTCCGTATCCAGATTTCATGATCGAAACCAGTAGAATGCCCAGATACGCGAGCAATTGATGGCAGAAATGCCAAGAGATGCGATTGGTAGAGGCCTGTAGACATTGCCGTTGAGACTAAGCAAACAGACCAGATGGAGTAATAAAGAATACTTATGCGAGAAATCACATTTAGTGGAACAGATGCAGGAACAGCTTACACTTCCATCAATTGATCGCAAAGCGCCTAACAAGATTGATGACTCTTTCAGACCTTCAGATTCAAAGCAGACGAAAGCGCCTTGAAAATTTGAGACACCTCAAGTTTCCTACCTTTCAGATTACGGCTTGGTGGGCAATTTGTCGTCTTGAGACATGTCATGCACACAATCAGGGAGACAACAAGTCTCTATTCCCGAGCCGTGCCCCTGACACTCGTAGAGAGCCTCTAGTCGATCGTACAATGCCAATCGCCGTTGCACGTTATAGAATAGTAAGCAAAGGGCCCCCATTTGACGCTGTCCATAATTATATCAGAACATCAGATATCTCAAGCTAGTATAGCAGCCCCTTCCCACGATCTCTCAGCATTGTTTGCGTCTGTATGTATCGAAACCGTCGAGAGCAGAATGTAGAAAAAGACGGGAAAGAGCATTGCACAATTTGTAGGCAGAATGTGAAAACAGCTCCTTCCTAACATCCCCGCTCGCCCCAAGTCAACCGTAAGCTCTGACCTATTGCTATGGTGTCACAGGGGCTTAAATACCTGTTTCTCTCCCCAATTTCCTTCTTCCTTCTTTCTCCTCTCCATCACGCTCTGCTCCATCTACCACAATCACCACTTGCCATCATCACTTGCTGACCCTTTCGCCTTATCTTCTTACCACTGTCTTTCACACACACACTGCTTTGGCCGTAAGCTCATCATAGAGCTCTGTCATCGCTCTAACGCAATCACTGGGATTTTTCTGCTCTTCCGTGGATTGGTAAGACTGCTTTTCCGTTATCCTTTGAAACCACTTGACTGCCCATGAATCGATCGATCGTCTTCCATCTCTTCTTGTGTGGCTCTCTGCAGTGACAGAATTACCCCAACCCCCCTGTCGCTGCCAAGCTGACTGTGTCTCTCTCGCCACCCTTCGGCAGGCAAGTGAGCCAGCATGCACCTTACCACGAGGAAGAATTCGTGTCTGCATATAGGCCCACTAGCATTACTAGATCTTGCACCTTTCAACTTTCGAGAGACTCAGACTTGTTATACTGACGTCGAGGCATGACAGGTCTGTTCTGACCGCCGGCCGAAACGACGTCTTTTCTTGGTCATCACGGTCTCTCGAGCCTGACGAAAGGAACAACCAGAACAAAGAGCGTGACTCAGTGAGCCACTTCTCGGGCGGCTGTCACCCATCAGAAAGGCCAGTGATATGATTTTATGATTTGACCTCGTTAGAACATCCCAGGAGGTTCGATAATGTCTTTTCATTGCATGTCATCCTTCTGACCAGCACTCCGAGGGATCTCGCCATGAATGGGGAAGAAGAAGTGCCCATGAAGAAGCCAAACATCAGGTTAATCATGATTTGGGCGTGGAGAGTTCAATATAAAGTAATCCTTCAGGCGGGCTTCGGCTAATTACAGTAGTCTTTCCCACAGGACCCGCGGACCATTCCGGCTTTCTTTTCCTTCCTTCGCATCCGCAGACCTCCGAAATTTCGAATCCCCGTCCCACCGGCCAGCGAGGAATCTACCAGTATGTGATGCTGGTCACGAATGGAAGCCCCTGCCTTGTTTCAGGACAGCCAAATAACTCCCCCGTCAACGACTCGTCACACAAGCACGCCTTTTTCCTGCCCACCCCTCGCCGATATCAATTCGCCTACACGGGCGCTCCTACATTTCGAATGCTTGAGAGCTTGAGAAGAAGAGATGATTTAGCGGAATATCTTACAGCTTACCATATCGAGTCACAACTTCCAAAACATATTGATGAGGGTAGAAGTAAGTATAGTGTGGGTCGGGAAGTAAAAGTAGGATCAAGGATGGCACATGGATTTGGTACTCCCGTAGCAAAGCGGATCTTCATGCATACACCGCGAAATTGTCAATATATCTTACATCTCCAACTGGCTGTAGAAACCAAAATGAACCTCCCTTTCACATAGAAGTCTCAACCGCTCCCTAGCAGTAAAAGTTGCTCCCCTCTTCCACCGCATCCCCTTTCGGCCCTTCCTTTTCTCTCGGTCTTTTCAGTGGCAACGCTGCGCAAGCCCCCCAACGCCTTTCTATTGCGCGAAAAGCAGCATCCTTTGCGAGCTTCGAGTGAGCTGGCCCGTCACGCTCAAAATTCTTTGCAATGAGGACCCCGGGAGCTACCCTGGAGCCGCCCCGGGAATTCCTCCGATGAGCGCGTAAAACCATCCTCGGGGGCCCTTGCTTGGGGGCTCGCTTCCTTGCAATTTATTTCGATCATGACGTGGCTGGGGGCAGATTTTGCGCCAAGACTTTGCTCAGACGAACATCAAGCCATTTATCTACGTTCACTACTCCCTATCTCTCGCCATCATAATGGACCCAGCAACAGTGACAGGCTTGGTAGCTGCCGAGCAAGTAGTCTCCACTACAGTGGAAGCTGGAGGCGTTGCCGCCATTGGCCTTGCCCAATCCACCCAGCCTCTATCAGCAACCCTCACGCGCGTCTCCAGCGAAGCATTCCTCCCTCGATCCAAGCATTCCCTCACTGTCGTTTCGGGCCAAGCATACATCTTTGGCGGGGAGTATGAGCGCGGAAAATTGGCTGGAGATGAAGTGCACATCGTCAGTCTGCCGTTGAAGAAGGCAGGAAATGAGGGCAAGCCAGATTACAAGGTTGTGCCATCATTAGGCGAGGGAGAAGATGGCAAAGTACCTGGAGCAAGGGCTGGACATACGGCTTGTGCAATAGGGGAGCGTGTTTACATGTTCGGTGGCTATGGAGAGGACGAGAAGGCGATTCAAGAGATGGGAAGGGTTTGGGTTTTTAACACCAACACACTTGGCTGGAGCTACATCTATCCTTCTTCCGACGTGTCTGTACCTCCCGCAAGATCTTTGCATGGAGGTGCTACCAGCGAGCATCCATTGCCAAACACCGACGTGTCGAACAAAGCCAGCTACAGCGAGCAGATCACGTCTGCAGTTGGTAAACTGCCCAATCTCATCGGCAAAGCCTCAGCACCCCAAGAGCCTCACGGGAGTCTGGTCATTTGTGGCGGCATGTCCAAGTGCGGAGAGCCCCTCAACGACACCTGGATCTTCAATATCATCTCCAAAACCTGGTCCCAGCTACCTTCCACACCCTGCACGTCACCCTGGCCACCAAGCCTCGCCCTAACCCACAACCGGCTTTACCTAATCAGCAGCTCTTCAGACCTTGGGAGCGAGATCCACTACCTACCATTTACGAAAGAGACATACTCCGACGCGCGCGGCGAGGGCGAGGTCGGGCTAACGAACACCCAGGCTAAATGGTCTACCCTTCCATTTCCCACCAACCCTCTCACACCTGGTCCACGGCCTCGAAAAGGAGCAGGATTGATTCCAGTCACGACGGGTAATGGCCGCGAATACCTCCTCTACTTCTTCGGCGAGAAAGCTTCCACCCCCACCTCCACCTCCTCAGACCCTCCCTCCTCCGAAACGCCCTCGGAGAAAGAGGAAGACGCGCCAGTCTTCTGGTCAGACATCTACTCCTACCAAGTCCCCGCGGTCCCCATAACCGCTGCCGGCATCAAAGACGCCGCACGCAGCGCTATGGGTATACCGACCGGCGAGGATACATGGGCTGAAGTGAAGATCGTGACTGTGACTGAGGGCGAGACGGAGGGCAAAAGCCATCCTGGGCCGAGAGGGTGGTTCGCTTCTACATCCGTGGGTAGGGAGATAGAGGGCGGCGGAGTGCTGGTTTGGGGCGGTGTCAATGGAAAGGGGGAGGTGGAGGGGGACGGATGGATCATTAATGTTGGTCCGAAATGATGGTGGACGATGAAATATAGGTATGACGCAAAGATGTTGATGACATCTGCGATTCATGAATCAGAAGTAGCACCTTACCTCCAGAAGTGTGCAGGAGATAGGTGCACTGCATATGAAATGGCATGTTCAAGCGGCATATCCAGCGCCAAGGTGACACATGTCCAGCGCTTCTGAGCAGCAATGTCAAAGTTGAAGCTCAAGTCAAGCGCAACTTCTTCCAACCAATGTTTCAAGTCATTCATTGCGCACCAAGCTCACAGAACTGCAGTTCCCAAGGGTATTTCCCATCATGTGTCATAATTATGTTCGAATGCTACCTTTTGACTTCTACATATTCCAGGTCCCTTACCATCGCAACGCATCCACATGATTACAGGCCACCCTCTAAAGGTCTTTGCTACTGATCACAGTCGCCGAAACATCTCCCAGTTCGGCCAGAGTCGTCTTCAATAGTCATCAATATTCATCAAACACAAACATGATTCGGGTGACTCACATCAACTAGTTGCTTTGCACTCGCACCAGGAATATCTCTATCACCAATACCGTCGCTGAGCACCGAGACATCATAACCCAATTCAGCACCCGCTCGCGAAGTGTTGGAGATGCAGACGTGTGCCATATACCCAGCCAGCACAATCTTCTTCTTCCCCAATTTATCCAGATGCTCGTCTAAATCGGTACCTGTAAAAGAGCTAGGATGCTGCTTCACGACAACCTACACCTCCCCCACATCAGCATTCAATTCCTCCCCATTTGTTCCCCAACTTGTTCCCTAACCAGCAAACAAAAAGCAAGATTCGAAAACAGGTACGACGCACCTTTTCTTTATCAGATCCCTCACTCAACTCACTAAACTCCTCCGCCAGCTCCGTTCCTGGCGTGAATAGTGGTGCTCCATCAGGCGTTGCGTGGCGGACATGCACGACGTCGCCGTGTGCGTCGCGGTATTTCTGCAGCACATCGCCAATGACCGCGCGTGAGGATTTGACATCTGAGATTGCCAGAAGACCGTGATCGTACTCGTTCTGTGCGTCAACAATCACCAGTACGCTATCTTTTGGTGTGGGTTTTGAGGGCTCGACGCCGAGGAAGGAGCGGAAGGATTTTCCTGATTGTTCTGGTGCCATTTTTCATGTACGGGCTTGGATCTGCGAGTTTTGTTATGTAGTTGGGAGGTCTTGTTTTGAGGAAATATATACAGAAAATGATATTGAATGTTGGTCTGGATATTGTTCGTCATTAGTGCATACCGCTCTGGACGAGGGGCAGGGGTGGGGGGGCCCCTCCTGTGGCCCGATTAGTGGAGATGTTGGACCCTTATTTTACTCAGCGGATCTGATGTTGATCTAGCGCTATTAAGACGACTCGACATGCCGATGTCTCTCCGACTTTTTCCAAGGTTATATTGAAAGCAAGTCGCCAGAAGAATCGATATATGCAATATGTGGCAATGTGGTCCAACTAGAAAATATGAATATGGATAGATAACGCGAAAGCTTCGCGTTCGGTCTCATTTCCTTACTCTGTTAAGACAAGTCTTTCATCACTTCAACTTCAATAGAAATCTATATAAAATCAAAAATATGGGAATTGGATCATTGACCACTACAGCTCAACGGGTGGGGTATTCGGTACGCTCTTGGATGTAGGTTACGGATCTGGCAATTCGACTGCGCCGTTGGCGAAATATTTCGATACTGTACATGGAATTGACCTGGTTATTGATATGATTAGTACTGCTACGGGTATTAGTACTGGAGCGGAGACGGGGTCTAGAAAGAGGATCGAGTTTCTTATGGGGAGGGCGGAGGAGATGGATTTACCGTATGAGGAGAGTTGGAAGGTGGATTTGATTACTGCCGGGATGGCCGTATAATATTTCCCTGACTGCTAACGAGCCAAAATTTGTACAAGCCATGTCTACAAAGTCTAGATGGCTAATGTTACTGAATCAATGCAATCTCACCCTCTCCGGTATTACGACCACGCTAGTGGAAGTGCACACGGCGACTGGGAGGTGCATAGTCAGCAGTTGCTTTGCGCTTCTTAGTGTCCCTAGTGAAATCTTCGTCGGGTCTCTGCTTCGCTCTCGTTTTCTTCGTCCTCCATCGCCCCCGTATGCTCTTCCTCTTCCTCCATGCTAGCTCTTTCGAAAAGGCGCGCTCGATTAGAGGCGAACGTCATCACGCCTTCACTGGCTCTGAAATTGAAGATTGCAAGGCAATCCTCACTTCTGCATCAATAGTTTCCAGGCTTGGATCACGCTGTAAGGTCGACCAGTCAGCCATGGCAACGTGCAGACTTGATTCCATTAACGCCGTCCCCTTGATGAACTTTTTCGCAAATGGACAAAAAGTGTAATCTTGGCAACAGCATGCAATGGAATAATCGTGCAATAGATAGCAGATCGGTGCTTGCATTCGCGTAGATTTTGTTCAGTTCGCACAGATCTCGACGAGGAGTCTCAAAGGATTCGGTTCGTTTCCATCTATTTGATCAATGAATGCACGCCTTCTGCCGCAGATACGAAATCATCCGTGGTAGATATTGTTATTATGTGATTAGGTGTATAATCCTGAATTTCTGAGCGAGCCGGATAAAACAGGATGTTTGACGTCATCGATATCACCTCGGATTCCAAGTCTTTGGTCTACTTTTTTCATCAATAATTTATACTCTGGAGGCTTTGAAGATTGAAAGATGCCAGACATGATGAAAGCAATGGAAGGGTTCGCGTACCTCTGCACCAATAGGATATTCGCAGGGCTGAGGCCTATACGCCACCTAGAGATGGCCCAAAGCGGGTTGCTTAGCGTTTGCTAGGTTTCAATACTCTACCATATTAGGTGCGTTATGGTCTCGTTCGTTTTCTTCGTAAAGTAGGCGAGAAGAGTCATGCCCGGAAAACGCCGACTTAGGGCTTGGAGAATAAGCTCTAGGGTGCACCCTCCGTTTGCTGGGTTTCAATACATACCATATTGGGTTCGATTCCTAATGGCGCTGGTTCAATGGTGTTGTGGTTTTGTTTGTATTCTTCCCTCGGGGTTCTCTAGGCTAGGAGTGTCCCATTAGTGGGTTTGTTCCAGGGGTAGGTGAACCTTTCTAGGTAAGAGCACACTGCATTCTCTGCAGGTACAGATGTTCTCGATGAGGGCGTTGATTGATTGGACCGTTCCATTGTGACTAGAACTTTTTCAAAAACGTGCGAGGCTACTTCCACCTGCCCTGCTTGGTCTGGTGCGGGCGTTCATGATCGACTCCCGAGAAGGTCTTGGCCCTTGGCAATGGCTTGGCATTCCAACGACGAGATACCATCCTCACACGTGGTATCGCGACGACGTCAAGATCCACAACAAGGAGAGGACAAACGGACGGAGATACCTGGTTCTGTTCGGATCTTGCTCCATATCGTATCGGCAATGGAGGAACACGTGAAGAGCGAAAGCACGACGATGCGGCGACGTTCGAGCTTATATATCGCAGGCAACGCTCGCCGAACTCTTCGTTATCTCACGCAAGTCGAGGATACTCAATCATGCCTTTTAAGATTATCTCGGTAACTGCAGTGGTGTCATCGCTGTTGGCATTGACCAGTGCGCAGACCTTTCAAAGATTGGGCGGATGTCCTACTTTAGGATGCGTCCTTCCACCCGATCAGTATGGCATTTCCAGACCGTACATGGGCGCGGGGATAGACGATAGCTGATATCTGATACAGAACTGACTTCCTCGCCGGACAATTCTTTGACATTCGCCTTGAAGTCCACGCCCCTGTCAATGGCAGCCAAGCCAATGGAGGTCGCCCCGACCCGAACTTCACATTCACTATAGCAAAGGCTGGTGGAGCAGAGAAAAATGCGTCTGCATTCTTCAAGGTAGCAGAACCAGCGTTGGAACGTTGGAACTTCACTTGGTATGAAGGTACGGCATTCGAGCCCCCAACTTCCGCAGCAATTCGTCGGGCTGACAGCTTCTCTTAGATCTCTTCGCTCGTGCTGCAGGCAAACCCTCACTCGTCAATGTGACTGCAAAAGCCTATCGTAAGGTTGCACTCTACGAAGCCGGAGAATACACCGCGACCCTCTCATATAACAATGGTACCAGGACCACTGCTTCATGGCTGGTCCGAGACCTTGCCACCGTCCGCAAGACCAAGAACATAGTTCTCTTCATTGGCGATGGTATGACTACAAACATGATTACCGCGGCGCGCCTTATAGCACACAAGAGCATCAACGGTCGCTATCAGACCAAGATGCAGATGGACCAATTTCCCGTGCTGGGACACCAGATGACCCACTCTCTGGACTCTTTCATCACCGACAGTGCCAATAGCGCCACGGCTCTATATACGGGCCACAAGAGCACGGTCAACGCGCTGGGTGTCTACGCCGATAGCTCCAAGAATCCATTCGACGACCCGAAGATTGAGACTATAGCAGAAATGTTCAGGAGACTCACCGGCGGAGGTGTTGGTATTGTGTCGACCGCATTCATTGCAGACGCTACTCCGGCGGCCCTGACAGCGCATACCCGAGATCGAAGCATGTATGGACAGGTTGTCGACTCCTACCTCAACGGCATCACCAATTACACTTGGACCAACTGGACCGGTCCCGACGTTCTGTTTGGCGGCGGAGCTGAACAATTCATCCCTGGCAAAACCTCGTATCAAGGCAGAGACTACTATGCCGCCTTCGCCGCGAAAGGTTACAGCGTCCTCCTCAATAATACCTCGCTTCAAAAGGCCGCCAATAGCACAAAGGCGCTTGGCATTTTCTCCATCTCCAACATGGCCAAATGGCTCGATCGCAACGTTTACACTCAAAACCTGATTGGGAACAAAGACTCACCTGACGGCAAGAATGGCTCTGCAACCGACCAGCCAGGCCTCAAGCAGATGACACTGAAAGCCATAGACATCCTTCAGTCCCGGAATACCGACAAAGGCTGGTTCCTCATGTCCGAAGCTGCCTCCATTGACAAGCAGATGCACACACTCGACTACGATCGCGCGCTAGGCGAGCTTCTTGAACTAGATGACACCGTCAAAGCTACGATCGCGCACCTCACCGCTCTCGGAACCCTCAACAATACACTGGTCCTCGTGACCTCCGACCATGGCCATGGCTTCGACGTCATGGGCAGCGTCGACACCAAATATCTCACCGCCCAAACCACGGACCGCACTAAGCGCGGAGCAATCGGTATCTACGTCAACAGCGGCTTGAGCCAGTACACCGAGCCAAACTCCGAAACGGGACCGATGACCAACTCCTCGAGCCATAACAACACCTCTGTCATGTACAGTAACGGCACGTTCTTCCCCGCCAATTGGGATCCCCGCTACACTCTCTTTTCCGGCATAGGCGCCGACCCAGACCGGCGCGAAAACTACGAGGTGCATAAATCCGGTCCGCGTGTCCCTGCTATCAATATCACCGGCTTCCCCAAGGACGATAACTATGTAAACTACAAAGATGCAGTCTCGGGATTTATCGTCAACGGGACGCTACCTGTAGAAGCAGATCAGGGCGTACATAGCTTGACTGACGTCCCTGTGTTCGCAAGAGGGCCCTGTCAGGAGGTATTTGGCGGGGTTTACAATAGTATTGATATCTTTTTCGGGATGGCGGAATGCTTTGGACTGGCAAGAGGTAGCGCGTGAGACGTGGGCTTTGTGCCTGGGGGTGACGCATGTAAATAATCAGAGCCCACTTCACGAGCAGCGAAAATGTGTGAGAGGAGTGTCTTGACACAAACAGTCAACGGAAGGGGAAGTAATATAGAGGGTTAAACTATTAATTATTTGAGATAATAAACTTGTTGAACGTATTTGAAACTATTGCTTGGTCTGATTTATTGGAAAGTTGAAAAGCTAGCGAATGTGAAATTTGTGCTGAACCTCCCAACCATCGCTCTGCGCGCAAGACTTTCCAAGACCCTCTCTAGAGTTTTTAATGCCTTTGATATTCCGGAGCTGGTATCCTACGACTGGAGATGCAGTTCACTTATCATCGTATTGACCTCCAGGCCTTCTATTTGGGGTATTACGGCTGCCAATGTTGGCTTGGATGTGATTATACTGTATTTGCTTTTTAGCTGAGGTATGGAGGTTGGAGATGTGGAGTTCAAAGAAGGTCAATCTATCGGGCATCTCCCTCCTCCTAGGTAGTGTGTGAGTCTCCATCGAATCGAAACTGCCCAGACCTTTTATTGACACCAGCTAAGTGAAGTGCATGGCTGGGGCTATGCGAATAATCATAGTCGGCAATGTCAAGACTGAAGACTTCACGCGTAAGTCTTTCCACAAGTGGATGCATAGTCGTGTACTCATTGAGAGAGAGTGGCCTTCGTTGCAGAATCTGTTTGGTCACAAGTGGAGCCGGCGACAGCAATCTTTGCCGCCTGTATCGTGGTATATCGACCGCTATTCGCTAACATGGGTATCAGCCTTTCGAGAATTGCAAGCATCTTCAGTATAAGTGGCAATTCAGAAAGACAGGACTATAGCTCTGGCTTGCATGGCAGTGATGAACCATCGTACCAATGAGCTAAACGCCAAGACGATTATTATCGGCTCCATAAGCTGAATCTCGAAGCTGCTGGAAAAGGACTTCATGTTGTGCAGATTGACATGGGAAGGTTAGATCCGGAATGTCGGACTTTTTATCAGCAGCCAAGGTTGAGACATGATGTTAGAGACAGTGTGCGGTAAGGGACTTTAGCCTGTTCGTATTGTATGATGCTGGAGGGGCAACGGCGCGGATGGCTACCATAAAAAAAGAGTTTGAAGTATTGAGGTGGAACACGCGTGTAAGGGAGAGTAACAACCCTGATGTACAGGCTGGTATCGATATACGTAAAGAAGAAAGAGACATTAGATGGGCTATTAACCCCTGCTGCTGACATAATAATGCCAAGGAGGGCTAAACACGTGACACCGACGGCGCGGAGAAGAACGACAACTGCCTATATCAACACTCCTTTTTTCCAAGGACCGCACAAGTCAAGATCCGCGCTCTAAACACACCTAATCGATCTCAAGAGGATCGCCCTCGTGCCCTCCAGGCCGTCCATTCACCTCCTCTTCCCCCTCCCCACCCTGACCATACACCGAGTAGCTCCCTTCGTTGTTGGCATTGTAGAGCGCTGGTGTCTCGGAGTAATGCGTGCGGCGGTCCATATAGGCGCTGAGGCCGTCAGATTCCTCGCTCTCGTTGCGCTGGCTTTGGCCATAGCTGGCTGGTATCGGAGCGGGGACTGGTGTGTAGCAGAAGGGAGTCGGAGAGGCATTGGGGTCACTGGGCTGATGATGACGCAACCAGATGGGCTCAGAATTCGGGCTTCTTGCCCTTGGTGTTGCGTCGTCGTCGGTCATCGGAGTGTCACCTAGATCATCGTTCTGGCTTGTTACCATCTCGTCATCATCAGTTGGCTCCTTCTTGAGCGCCGTGTAATCCGTCTCGAGCTCGTCTTCGTATGTATCGACGTCCACATCTGGCTGCTCGTCGCGATTGTCGTCCGTATCTGGCTCCTGCTTGATGATTTGGTCTGTCTCAATACTCTCCATCTTGAGATCCTGGTCCCTAAAGACGGTTAGCAGACTTTCAAACGCCCATCATCATGGTAGCGTACCCCTCCTGCTTGACGCTTGTTGCTCCTGGCTGTGTCAAATCCACCTGCGGTGTTTGGCTTGAGACCTGTTGTTGAGCAGCTGCCATAGCTTGCATGTCTTTCTGTTGGTCATCGGTTTCCCTGCGTGTCCAGTCTAGCGTCAACCTCCAGTCTTCTTCGCCCCTACACCACCCCGTGCAGCTCTGGTGGTCGTCCCAACTGAGGCCAAGTGGGTTGCCCCAGCGTCTGACGCATCGAGGGAAGTGTTGTTTCACTGAAAATGGTCTCGAGAATTCGCTGTCGCATTGGGGGCAGTGGTATGAGGGGTTGGTAGGTTTGACTTGTAGCTTTTTCGTCGGTACACCAACAGCCGGTCGGACATAGCCGCATACATAGGTATACGTTGTAAGTGATGCTGGGTAATTCCCTCTAGCTTGGTTTACGGGCATAGGTGGGAGCGCTGCTGCAGCTGCGGGACGAAGTGGTAAGTTCAGTGTTGCCATAGTCGTTGCAGATTTGAACGTTCTGTGATAGTGTCCGGTACAGTAAAGTTGTGCTATTGCAAGGCCAGTTAAACTTTGAAGGCCGGTTAGATTTTGCAGTATAAAAAATGTTACCCTTAGTGTCGGAATATATATTCTCCGCTCTAAGGTAAACACGGCTCTCTACGGTAGCAACTAATAGTAAGTAGCATAGTCATCTTCTGTATAAATCTCTGCTCATCTGAGCCATCTTTTGGTTCTATCCTAGCTCAAGATCATTACTTATTGGTTCCTTAACTACTTATTAACACTTCGTTTATACAACCTTTGACACTCAGGACAGGTATCTCCTCTACTGTTCCTTACTCGCCTTTACTATCTTTAGGTCCTATCGCGGCTCTGAATGATAAGATATTGGCCCCCTAATTACTTCTGAAAATTTGCTTCTACAGCCTTGTCACTCTAGCTTGCCACGTACAGATCGAGTAGCTACTCCTCAACGCATAAATAAGACGCCCTTGCTACTCTCTTTTACGGATGTAAATTCTGTTTGGCTAATGCGTGCTCTAGGCCTTCCAGTATTGGAACAGCAATTGCTTTTATGTCTGTGGACAAGCGACTTTACTGATCTATAAGAGCGATAAAAGAAAAGAAAGACACCAGCGTTCTTTGTTACTTCTTGCTTATGTATACAGCCTCTTTGGGTTGTTCTCGGTCTAAGCAGGTAAGTACAAGTCGAATACCTAGTCGTGTGCTACTTGATTCACCGCTTTACGGCTCTCAGAAATCGTCAAAATTTGAAAAGCATACTCATATTGTTCGGTTCCTCTACTAATTTTAATTCATACTTGACATGTCCCGCAGGCAAATATTGCAAGGTTCCCTGCGATGTCCCGCAGCCATTCGTCAGATTCTTTCTTGTTCCCCGTTTCACCCTTCAACAGCGCTCGACGATGCTAATTAGAGCGTGCCGTGCCGTGTCGCGTATAATTCCGTGGGCGCAACGAGCGCTTATATTGAGCCTCAGGGTCTGTCCAGAATAGGAACATTTTCCCCATGTTATGGCCCGGGCGGGCGCTTATAGTTCTAAGACGGTTGCTTTGCCTTCTTTTGGGACGGCGCGATTGCATGTCTGTTTTTAGAAAACTCATAACAAGGCTGAAGGGACACAACGCAGCTAACGAGTGCGTAAAACGATACTCCATTATTCTAAAGTTAAAGCTGTGTGGAAACACCTGACCCATAGGACCTCAACCAGTGCCTCAAAAGCAGCAGGGCCCTTGGTTCCGTCGTGGCTGCTTGCAATGGGTGCATAGAAATCCGATTTCACAGTTTAAGCGCCGTCAAGAAAGGCAGCGCTTGTAGAGGATTCGAATAAGGTTCAATACTTTGGTGTTGTCACTGCACCTAAATGGGACAGGCTTGCAATCATATAAGGCCATAAGATCACCGGCACGGCTACTCCCTGCAAATGTCAGCTGGCCGTTCTCCGCCAGATTTGTGTGTGTAAGGCACGTAAGTACCTTCATTTCGCATTCAACATGGCCGATTAAAGCAATGACGGCCTTTCATCAGCCAGCTATTTTTACTGATGATGTTCTGATCCGTGACTTGGCTCATGCCGTGGCTATTACGTCCAAGCAGTTTTCAAGAATAGATCCGCTAAGATATTTCCGGTCTAGATACGGCAGTAAAGGAAACCCCAACATGTACACTGTGCATGCATGATGGCATGGTATTGTGAGTCTCCCATGCGTAATGACTGTTCTAAAGAAAACGCAGACCCTTCCCGTGGATTGCTTCATCCCGCCTCTTAGAATAGTCCGGATATGCCTTCCTGCTTGTATGGCGGTCAGCAGCGGCCTCACTGCAAGAGGACAGACGGAAAGACTGTCTCTGCGAATGCTATAAAGAGGAGCTCAATGCCCGCTCCATCTTCTTCCAAACTATCAGCTTCCCCATCTTTACTCATCAACCCTAGCAACAGCAAAGAGAATCTTACCAAACCTTCTACAACAGCCGAGAAGTAATCCCTTTAACAGCCATGTATCCCAACACCCGACTCCTCGCCCTCAGCGCCGCCGCACTCCTTTCGCGCAGCTCAGCCACCCCGATCAGTGCACCTCCCGAGTCCCACAGTCCATTGCGAAGACGTGACAACAGGTCTCGATCAAATCTGCTGGTCCAAACTAAACATGACGGGCTGGATGAAGAATTGGGGCGCAAATTCAAACATCGACGCACCAGTATCCATCGAAGATCCCACTGGCGGGTCGACTACGTATCCTCCCGCTCAGACCGGCCCCTCGGGTGGACAAACATCTGTCACCGTTGGAGATTTCTCAAATGGGAATAGCTTTCGCCGCAAGCGGGCCCCGGCTCCATCGGCGGCTGTAGCTTCTACCCCTTCTGCAAGTGTGGGTGCTGCAGCTGGGTGTAATGCCGCCGAGCCATGGTCTACATGCTTTCTCCGTCTTGGATTGGGGGTTAGTGGACAAGATTGTACCTTAATCAACGCGAAGGCTTGTGCTGTGCCGGAAGCAGGTGCTCCACCTCATACGGCGCAGATCTTCTACGGGGTGTGGAATATTTGCTAAATCATGAATTAGCAATAAACCGATATTTCAAAACCTGGTGGCACACCCTCCAAACCCTCTCCCAATCCCCTGCCGGCCAAACTGCCCTCACAGCCTCCGCAACCACCGAAGGCGGCCAACCCATCTTCACCTCAGCCTCCCAATCCTCCTCCGTAGACACACCCCTCATGAACCTCCTCCTCAACCAGACCGGCGGGCACGAACTCCCTGGAAACCGAAACACCGACCTCCTGACTCTGTTGCAAGCGAAGAAGTCCGCGACGACTTATGACGTGAATACTAATGTGCAGAAACTGGCGAGCTTGATGCAGACGAGGTTGACAGAGGTGTTGGGAGAGGTGATGAATGATTTGGGCACTTTTGTGAAGTTTGCGGAGAATGGTGCCTTCTCGACTAGGCTTCAGCTCAATGGGACGACTTTGGTTGCGACGCTTGAGGGGTGAGAACGTTGGTCTGATTAGGAGGTCGATTATAGCATGTACTGTTCTTGAAGGGGCGAAATGTGTATTATTTTGTGGTATCTTCTAGACTGTCGTTACCGAATGAATCTTTTACTCTTCCACTCTTACTTCTAACCAGAAACTTCCCCCAGGAACGCCACGACGTCGTCTAGACCTTTCGTATCCAAGAACCCCAAGTGCCCACCTTCTTGATGTTCCTTCCAAGTGACCTTCATCCCCATCTCCTCAAGCACAGCCCTTGCTTGTTGGCATAACTTCATCATCGATAGTGTGACCAAGGAATACCGGTGTTTTGAGGAAAGACTGCGCATCATCCGTAGGGGTGGGGATTTCGAGCGCGAGTGTCGTATTGAAGAATTCAGCGAGATCTGATGGTCTCCAGCCCGGTAAGGTGGCCTTCTCAATTTGTGTCTCGAACGGAATCCATCCGTTGAGACCAACATAGGCACCTATCTTCATTTGGCTCGCAAGCAGCGTGAATAATCCTGTCCGATGTTCTGAATCAGCATAGCTTATTGTGACCAAAACTCGAGCTTCGAGGCAGCACCTACCTATTGCGCTTCCCAGACTCAGACCCAGCATGGTCACATGGTCCGTAGTCACTATGTCGGCTTCCTCTATGATAGATCTTCGGATAAAGTTGATGGAATCTCGAAGCCCTTCCACTTGAAGCTCTTCCCTCTTGCTCGGATGAGTAAGCGAGTAGATATCGAACCACTCATCCATGTCCTCTTGAAAGACTGTGGAATAGCGTTCTTGTGAAGACGGAAAGACCCATTTCCAGCTGGGATATGTCTCTTGGAGAGTCAAGCCGGACGATGTCTTCGCTTCGAAAAGTTCTTCTGCAAACTAATTATTATAGTCAGCTTTTCGTGTCTATAGAGTGCCTGAAAAGTCAAGCGCTAGGCACGTATTACTCCCAAAGATTTTGTATAGTATACATCAGATTTTGGCGAAGAGATAAGTTTTTCGGGGCAAGTGCAACCAAGCAGTCACAAGGTTACAAGGCATATCATCAGATAACGGCTGCTACGAGAGCAAGAAGCCACCACTAAGTTATTTTGCCAGCAAGAAACAGGACGCATTTGGCTGATTTTCACCACCCTGAATGCGCAACCCGAATGGCGCTGATTGGTAGACTAGAATAAAATATCGCCTGGGCATGTTGATTATGGGTTCAAAATGTTTGTACCGAGTGAAAATCCACGACAAGACACTTGCGACTACAGACAAACTCATACTATAAGATAAAAATAGACGAACCTCGGGACCCTGACTACCGCGGCCATGTAATGCGATGATGGTGTGAGTGTGTAGAGCGGTCGGTAGGATGATGTGCGGGGGTTCGAAAGCGGAAGGGCCTGGCATTGCTCAAAAGAGGAGAGCTATGTTGTTGCTCAGTAATTGGAGATCAGCACTGCCGTCCCCGTTTCTCGACTATTAAATTTTCAACGTGATTTTGTGAGACTGACAGTGACGATGCACGGGGAGTAGTAAGTCGAAAGAAACGTACGGTCCAATTCCACAAATATTTGCTTCGAATTCAAAGGTTTCAGTGGTGCTTAGAATATTGCTTACGGCTGGCGACGTCTGCCGTCTGGGAAAGAGTACATTCCGTTGCAACCGTCTGGTAACCCAACATTTTCGTGTGTAACTTTGCGGCTTTAACCAAGGTCTCCTTGGCAACGCTGTACAGAAGCTTAAGAACAACTTCAATCCGGACAAGATGGAAAGTAAATCCGAGATCGGCCAGGAGATTCATACAGTCTGGGTGTAGAGGAAGCTGTTGCCTAGTCCCTCAGATCCATGCATGGCGAAGAAGTGTCGCGTTCTCGGGGCAACGACATTACATCTCATCATCTCCCCAAGATCGTACAAGATAAGAATATGCCGCAGCGAAGCACAAGCCCAGGCTGACAGATCTCCGCCCACGGCACCGACCGACTTACTCGCTTCTCCTCACCCTACTCCCTATCAATAACCTCCAAAGGTCTCATTACCCGCTCCACCACCATCCGCCCTAGTAGCATTCCCAGACTCAAGACACCTCCCACGGCAAAAATCTACCTTCAGCATCAGTCCCTCTCCGCGAACACATATAGATATAGAAAACCCACCTTCCGAAGGTGCCGGTATTGGAAACTCAGTACACCCAGCCAGCACAGCTACCGCCAACAACCATCAGCTTTTCATCATTTGCAATGAAATCAGTCTACTCACCAGCAGCATAAAACGCAAAATTCTGCGCATTACCGAAACTTCGCTCTGCATCCAGATCAACTGTCTCTCGAATCCCATACCTCTCTTCGACGACCAACGTCCCAGGATTATAAATATGCGCCAACTCATGCACAAGAATCGCGTACTGCGTCCTCGCCAAACCCAACCCCTCACTCATGAATTTATTGTTTTCTACAGCTGGGCATGCACTGCGCCTAGCGATACGAGGGAGGTGGAAGAATATGGGGCAGAGGGAGATGATACCCGTGTTCCTCGCCACACCACCTACGCGCATGATAGTGCTGCCGGAAGAAGTGCATGAGGCGTATTGGAGTGCTGTGTCTGGTTCTCCCGGATTCGCACAGAGGATTGTGGGCGGTGACATGCGAGCGTAAGGATCGGAGAGATTACCGTTCCAAGCAGTCGGAACATCTGGCCCATCGATCATGTTTTGATACACTGTACGCACGGCGTCAAGATTGTTGTTTGTTTTGAAGAAAGCGGTGTAGCCGTGTGTTGATGCTGTGCCAAGATTCAGGTCTGTGAGTACCGCTTCAATGTAAGCGGCGACGGTTGGCAGGAGGGCCTGTAGCCAGGCTGCCTGTGAGTTCGCAGTCCCGGCGTGGCAGTAGAGGATGTGGTAGTTGCCGCTTTCCGCGTAGTCGTCTGCTTCATGTTCCGTAGTTTGGGTGGAGACTGTTCTGAGACAAAAAATGGCAAGCAGGAAGATCGTAGGGCAGAATAGCTTGACCAATTGGACCATGATGATAACGTAGCGTGAGACGATATTGGTGCATGATCTGTGATATATATCGTTGAGAATATTTGTCGCAATGATAGACCCTTGGCGGATGTGGGGATGTGGGGATGTCCGCTGCGGATCTATCTCTATATATGCGCTGCCTTTGCGTTGAATTGTTATAGGCATAATGAGCTTAGGAGACTGGTCGAACAGCGCATCTCAGCTGTTCGAATTGATCTTAGTTGCCCAAAGCCGAAATGCCTGCAGTATTGATCATTCCATGTCCGCCTACAAAACGAGGTTGAAGGCATGGAAATTAAGGCTCGCAAGCAGCCAATTTGGTATTTCCCCTTCCTGGAAGTCCTCCGCTCGTAATCAGATATCCAGCTCTTTAGCACCTAGCAACGCCCTAATATTCCGAAATCCAAGCACCTCCATCTAGCCATCAGTCTCAGCATCACACGAAGCCATGTCTTCAATAACATCCCTTCCAAATTTCTCCTCCAAGAACTCCATAACCTGTTCATTCCCACCTTGATCACAATCCCCTAACGCTCTCACATTCAATCCTTCAAGCGACGTAGCCCTACTCAGCGCCACATACCCTTGACCCTTTTCAAAGACTTTGCTGATATTGACGTCCACGCGCGACAACGTCATACCCTGCGATTTATGAATCGTCATCGCCCAAGCGGCCAGAAGCGGGATCTGCGTGCGATGTATCAAGCTATACGGCTCAGATTCGCCAAGCTCGCTAATGGCGCATCGGGCTTTGATGAGGCGTGTCACGCCATTATGGAATCTGACTAGGGGCCATTTTTTAACAGGGGCGCGATTGATGAATTTTTCGATCTGGGTTCTCTTGCAATCAGCATGCTGGCCTGTTTGCTCAGGAATCTGTGCAGGATTGTGTTCTAGGAAGCCGAGGACGATGCCTTGACTTCCGTTAACGAGTCCGAGTTTGATATCGAGGTTTACGAGGAGGACGACGAGCATATGTGTTTTGAATTGGATGCGACGTTCGAAGCGGTGGTTGTCTAGGGCTTTTAAGGAGTTGTCTGAGTTGCGCTGCCAGTTTTTGCTAAGGCTGAGGTGCTCGGGTTCCCAGTGATAGTCGTCGACGCAATCGAATGTTAGGGTTGGACCTTTGAGTTTGGCGAATTCAAGCCCGTTGATCTCGCGTACCTCTCGCACCAATGGAAATAGTTTGACAGCATTGGTGGTGTCACATGGATGGTCGAGAAGGAGAGTTCTGTCCTCCGTAGATAGTTTGCGGCCGAATCTGAGCTTGTTGAGTATTGAGATGAACTTTTGGTCACTCTGCCGATGGATATGCTTCAGATTGACATGTTCGAAATCGCACTCCTGCCAAGCCTTACTGCGGAAAGCCCATTTGTCGACATCGAGAAATTCTCCATGACTGAGGCAGGTATAGCTTTCTTCGTTCTGGCATGCAAACAGGGTCCGGCCACACTCGAAGCAGTACGTGAACGGTTTGACAGGCGGCAATTGGCAGAAGTCGCCAGTGACGATGAGTTGCACGCCTCCAAAAGGTGCCTTGGCATTTGCTGCAGCTTCTTCCTTGGAGAACTTGGCAGTGTTGTTTCTTGCAGACTTCATGACGCGATTCAGCCGCTCGAAGTGATGATTTTCAAACATGCTGATTTCGTCGATTACCAGAACATCCGTCTCGCACAGTCTCTCATTGACATACTTTTGGAACCGTGCCCTTTCTTCTAAAACCTTTATTGGGAATTTCATGGAATCAGGATGCCAACCTGCATAGGTCCAAAAGGTCATCCCATCAACGTCCAACGCTGCTCTGCCGGTAGGTGCGATAATTTTTACTAATTTATTGCGATCTCTTAATAATTTGACAAAGGCCTTCAACACTGTGGATTTACCACAGCCCGCGGAGCCTGTGTAGTGGACGTTGGCACCGCTCAGAATAATCTCGACCAGCTTGGCCTGCTCCTCGCAGAGTTCTGGCTCTGTCGCTGGAAGAGGAGCAGGCACTGGTCTTGCAGGAAGCAGATCTTGAGGAGGATCCTCGCTGTCAGAACAATCGAGTGAGATGTACTCAGGAGCGAACTTCGCGGTCACCTGCTGTGTGGGAGGCGATGTAGACAAATGCGCTTGTTCAAGGTCTGTGATGAGAGGCTCCGGCTTGCGCATAAGCTCGTACGGGTTTGTAAGACTAGGGTACTGCATCGCCTGGTCGCTGGAAGAAGTAGTGTTGATTGGCAGGTGGTGGTCTTGTGAACCTTTCCTAGGCAAGTTCCGATGACGACAGATTTCTGACGGGAATACTGTTCTCGCACGCTCAACTTGGCATTTCTGGCATTCCTGATCATTCCCTAGCCGTGGTGATTTCCTAGCAGCATCCGGATCTTGTCCGTACTGTTGTCTCCGCCTCTTGCTGCCTGACCGGCTGTTGTTTACAATATAAGGTGCTTGTAGATATGGAGACTGTACTTGCGATTCTCCACACTCATCGCTGGAGACAAGGTCTCGCAGAGTAGTTCGCGGTGTTGCCAAGGCATTCTCTGGATGTAGTGACACATAACCATCCTGGTTGGTGCGGCCCGGAGGAGTGACTGTCCTATCACCCTGGGTAGAACATCGCGACGGGCGTTCTGTCTTTTCCCCCCTGCTAGCTGGGGACTCGTTCTGACCTTGCAGGACTCCTCCATTCTGTTCAACGATCGCCCTCGAAACCTCTCTCCTCCTACCCGTGTGAATAGCTATGCCATTGGACTTTTCACCCACCACCTCGAGCAAGGTCTGTGTTCCCTTAACATGTTCCCGGTAGTCTCTTTCAGCCTGCTGGCGCCCTCCATCCTGAACGGTGTATCCCTTGTGCCTGGCGTCATGGAAGCCGTTCGTTTGTGTTTGCGCTTCGTTCCTTGTACATGTGAGTGATACAACTTGACGATAGGATGAGGACGCGCACTACCATGTATCATAAATTCCAGGTACTCGCCCCACGAAGACCGCGTAGGCGACCTTCTTGGGTTTACCCATTGGCTGTTGTAGGGCGAAGGACACAAGATAGAGGCGCTGGCACGCTCGTGGTCGTTGGGGAATGTGTGTCAGAATTGGGCTCTTGTCTCACCACACCGTGGATATTAGCAGCTCTGCTCTCCATCGTGGCAGAAAGTCGAGTCCTGCGCTGGAGGTTGAAGTAAACAATAACCCTTGCTGTATCGAAAGATTAATAATGACTAATTTTCTCCCGCATAAGCAGTCTCGATTATACGCCTGTAAACTCGATTATACGCCTTGCACTTTAATTCTCAAAGGTCAACTTCGAGCCTCAACAATTTCACAGTCAGACTTCCTCCTTCACTGATACCGCTGTGAATAATCTAGATTATCTCTTCTCCTATGATTCCGTTACGAAGTCTTCTAGCAGAGACATTCTCGTTGTTGAGGTATCTCGATTACTGCGCGGCCGCCGATTTTTTTTCGCTGCTAGCAACGGTCGAGGCGAGTTAAGTATATTTCGATGTTGGATCCATATCAAAAATGGGTATCCTAGAGAGGCTAGTGGCATGCATTTGATTATATATATGACGGTGGATGCAACAACCACTTACTTCGCTCATGGTAAAGGGTGATATGCTGTGATTGGATGTTGACGTTATTGAAAAGGCCTCCTCCGATTTTGGTCGTTAGTTGGTAAGCTTCTCAATGGCCAAATATATACAGTCAATGCTACAAAAGCGAAAGAGCCAAAGACTACCAAATGCCGTTCCAATCGCCCTTCAACCGGTCCCATTCCCAAAGCCCTCCGTGCCGCTCATGCTTTCACATTCATCTTTCTCACGTGAAAGCCATGGTCTTCTTGATCTCCGCAATCGCCTTCCCCGGATTCAGCCCCTTTGGACAAGTCCTTGAGCAATTCAAGATAGTATGACATCTGTACAGACTCATACTGTTATCCAGCATTGCCTTCCTCTCTTGCTTATGTTCGTCTCGGCTATCGGCCAGCCAGCGGTAGGATTGGAGAAGGACGGCTGGGCCGAGATATTCCTCGCTATTCCACCAGTAGGAGGGGCAGGAAGTAGAGCAGCAGGCGCAGAGAATGCATTCGTAGAGGCCGTCAAGCTTCTTGCGGTCGGCGGGTGATTGGCGGTTTTCGAGGCCCTGGTATATGAGTTAGTAAGGGCGGTGTGGGGAAAGGGGAGTGGTGACGTACATCTTCGGTCTTAGTTTCGCGCTGGAGGTATGGCTTGATGGATTTGTACTGCTTGTAGAATTGGGTCAAGTCGGGGACGAGATCTTTGACGACGTAAGTGTGGGGTAGTGGGTAGATACGGGCTTCGTGGGAGGTGTTTGGTGGGATGCGGCCTGTAAGCGATGATCAGTACCAACCCCAAAATCTCCCGAGAATGAAGGATTTCGTACAGAGACATGCCAGTGTATTGACACCATCAATATTCATAGCACAACTCCCACAAATCCCCTCCCGACAACTCCTTCTGAACGTCAATGTGGGATCAACCTCATTCTTAATCCTGATCAACGCATCCAACATCATCGGCCCCGTCTTATTCAAGTCCAGCGTATAAGACTGCATCTTTGGCTTCTCAGTCGGCGTATCTGGTGACCAGCGGTAGATGTGAAATGTCTTTGTTCTCGCCTCTGGTGACTGATTGGGCTCTTTGATGGTGGATGTTTTCTTTTCGGAGACTGGGGGTTGGGTGGCGGACATAGATTCGCCAAGCTTGGATATTGGCTCAACTGTTGCGTAGGAGCGGCTGGCTCGGAGAGAGCGGAGGGCATGAGGGCGAGTGGAGGCCAGGAGGCGGGATGTGGAGGTGCGGAGAGCGGCCATTGCGGCTAGCGAGTGGGGATATTTGAACCCGATTAGATGGTATTAGTAGGTAGGCCTCAGTTGCTTTGATTGCGCGGTCCTAGAAAGATGTGTATGCCTCTTTGCTGTGGACAGTGGTGTGGGATGGGAAAGTTGGATAGATGATGTTGATGAGGCAAAATGCACCATCAAAGCAGCCGAGGCGGGATAAAAGGCGCTAATCGTTTGAGGAAAGGCGTGCGATGTGATTGCAAGGCTTTTGATTGGCCCTTGGAGAACAACGCTCTTTCTCCGTCTTCTGTTCCACGTTGGCGCTGGTACTGTGATGTCCAGATATGACTGTGCATTTATAAAAACCTTGCTCTCTTCACTGACTGCTCTTGCTCTGCTATCGCGAATATAGAAACCCGTTCCACATCTTGAAATTTGACCGTATATGTTCCCTACAAGCATTGCAAACTTCGCGTTCGCCTGAACAATATTCTTGAAAACTGCTATCAGCACATCCTCCTACATTTGCCAAGCATGGAGAACCCAAAAGAGCCGGAGGCAGTGAGTGGGCACAATCTACCAGCATGGGAAACCTCCGCCCGCCACCGTGGAGAAAAGCAAGCCTCCACTGCGCAACCTGGGATTAAAGACAGAGCAATTGAAGCATTCGAACGAGCCATGCCCGCTCATCGAAGATATTGCGGTCTTACAAGAAGGTTTGCATGTATCGTAATATTGGCCATCGTCGTTGCAATTCTCATCTTGATCATTGGACTTGCTGCTGGTCTCTCGAGGCATTCCAAGTCTGTCTCCAAGCTGTTTCCGGTCCAGTGCCTCTTACTGACCATTTCATCCTAGCCATCACCACAATCTCCCACTTGGATCTCAAACGTACACAGGTGCCCTGACCTACTACGGCCCTGGTCTTGGCGCTTGCGGAGTAACATCCTCAGACAGCGACAACATCGTCTCCATCAGCCATATAGTCTTCGATGCTGCATCGACTGGCTCCGATCCCAATGCTAATCCGCTTTGTAGACACAAGCTTAGAGCCGTGCGAGATGGGAATAGCATTGACTTGACTGTTGTTGATCGATGTACGTTCGAAATGTCTACCTTAGATTGAGGGAATATGATTTGCTGACGCGTGATCTAGGCGTGGGATGTAAAGCTACTGATATTGATGTTAGTCCAGGCGCTTTCAAGCAGCTGGCTGACCCTAGTCTTGGACGAGTGGAGGCGACTTGGGCTTGGCTTCCACCAGTGCCTACAGCTTGATATGTGCTTAGACCACAGCATCGTGCTCTATGTTGGCTCTTCCGCTGCTACGGACCACAGTAATAGCCACTAATCGGACGGCATCCACAGCAATGCTGCTGAGACACAGCCCAACGAGGAAGTACAACCAGCCCTATCGAGGTCTTTTGTTTGCCTTGCATGAGACGTTCAATTCAACCCTCAATTCATGCAGCCCTTTCGAGGTGCCGGTTTCCCATGTTCTTGGGGGACTGGCTTTGGGTAGAAGATGACCCTTGTAAGTTCTTGGATTTTCAGACCCTTACGCAGCTTACTTTACGCCAGACTCTCATTGTACGAAGCCGGATCTGGAAGCGGATCATTCGATATCAATCGCGAATGTCGTAGTGCCAGGGGAATGGACTGGATTCGGGCTTCCAAACCAGCAGACAATTTGTAATCCGGAGTCTATGATGGATACTCAAAGTCAATTGCCATCGCTGGAGCTTGAGCCACCAAGACCAGAGGTAGAGGAAGAGGCTCAAACTCCAAGAGTTGCGATCTTGTCGGACTGTGGAAGCTCAGACTTGATCTCGATTTTCAGAATCCCAAAGTCCCTCGATATGAAGCCGAGAGTCGACTCCGCAGAGCCAATGCCTAAAGTCCAGCAAACAATCTCACAATAAATCATGCCAGCCAAACCAAGCGGACTTGCGGGCGGATATGGAGACTCAACAGCAACAAAGCCACGTAAGCACCGTGCATCAAGGGTAAAATGGGCTTCGACCCAGCAGCTCACAACTTTCTGGCAGAACGCGAAACTGGTTGCGAAGGACTGGCTCAAAACTCAGAACACTCGTCTGGGCCATGGCAAGAAGAGAAAGCGAAGTGTTGTGGACAGGATGATTTTGATCAGGGGTACGAAGATAGCAGGAAGATCATCCTTAAGCATTTTGGGGTGGAGACTTTGAGGATCGAGGATGGGAAAGCTTAGGACGGAGGGAAGTCAAGCTGGTTGATTGCATTTACAGCGGCAGCATACTGTGGAATAGTGACTGATTAGCATGCGATTGGTTTTCATTGAAGACATACGCACATTGAAGCTTGTGGTGCATCTTTCAAAGTCTTCGCATTGTGATGCCAAGAAGAGTATGGAAGCCTTTGGATGCAACAACAATGCCCCCTTTCTAGCTGCGAGGTAACCTTCTACTGCGCACCTCTCATTGCAAAACAATCCAAAGATCAGGGGATGAATGGTTCGTCCTTGCCTCTGCGCAACCTTTCGTCAAAACCACACTTTGTATTCGTCTGTGCAATGCGATAGCCTGTAGTTGCGAGGAATCTGTTCTCCATTTGGTATTGCAGCAATCTTGTACAACTCACAAGCTTCATTTGAGCTTGCTAAAAGGAAATGAAGCATTCAAAAGGGCAAGCAGCCAATCCATTGTGTCAAACCGGAAGATCGCCTACAATCTGTCGAAACAAAAAACTTGCGTTCACTTCACTTTCACACTCTTCCAATTAACACTTCAACTCCGCAGGCTTTTCCTTGCGAGACAAGAGTCTCTGACTTCTATACTTCTTTCCAAACGTCCCGACAACACCACCAACAATCACCCATAGCCATCATGGCTTCAAATTCACAATTTTGGAAACAAGAAGGCAATAACCACGTCAAGAACGGCCGTTATCTGAAAGCAATCGAATGGTACCCTCCCCTCCCATTCCCTCCACCCGTTCCAAAATTCCCACTAACACCAAATCAACCTCACCAGCTACGACACCGCCCTCACCCTCACCAGCACCTCCTCCGACGCCTGCACCCTCCTTCTCAACCGCTCGCATGCCCGGCTCCAACACCAGGCCTACGACGCCGCTCTTGCCGACGCGAAAGCCGCGCTTCAATTACCTGGCGGGTATAAGTATCCTAGTACGGACAACGAGAAAGGCTTATTCAGAGCCGCGAAGGCGTGCTACGGACTACGGAAATTCAGAGAGAGTGCTGAATATCTGAAGATATTAGCATCAGGATACCCAAAAAACACCGCTGCACTAGCTGAGCTCGAGCGGTCTAAGATTCGTTTACGGGAGGAAGATGGCGAGATTGATTTCGCGGATATGCTAGCGGAGGCAGAGAGGAAGTTTCCAAACCCGGATATGGATCGTGCTGATTTCGTTGGACCGATTGAAGTGAGGCCTTGTAAGAATCCGGAGCATGGGAGGGGGTTGTTTAGTACGAGGGCCGTGAAAGCTGGGGATTTGTTGCTTTGTGAGAAGGCTTTTTGTGCTGCTTTTACTGGGGATGGGGGTGGTGAAGGGGGAGGAGATGATGTTGGTGAAGATGGTGCGGTGGAGGGGGAAGATGCGAGCGAGGAGGAAGATGGTGAGGGGACTACGTCGGCGGGGAAGAAACGTGATCTTGATGACTCGAAAGACAATGAGAAGGCGAGGCTGAGAGCTGAATTGCATACGAAGGCGTTTGTGAAGGTGTGTCGGAATCCGAGTCTGCGGAATGATTTTATGGATTTATATCCTGGACCTGATGCTGAGGAAGAAAATGATGAGGAGACGGAGGTAGTGGAGATCGATGAGTACGTATTTTCGTTTCTCTACGCGCTCTCCCTTCCATGGGTACTTGACCACCCATAATAATTACCACACATCCCATTCATATCGCCTTCCTCATATCAATAATATCATAGGAAAACTGCTAATAGTAATACCTATCCAGTGCAGCAGTCCACAACCGAATCCTCTACAACGCCTTCTCCTTCCCCCTCCTCTCCCACACCTACCACGCCACCACAGTCCAAGACCCCTACTCCCCTTCCTACTTCACCTCCACCTCCTCCATCGGCCTCTGGCTCCACGCCTCCTACATAAACCACTCCTGCTACCCGCTCGTCCGGCGCAGCTTCCTAGGCGACATGATGATCTTCAGGGCGCAATGTGATATTGCGGAAGGCGAAGAGTTAAAATTCGGCTACATCAGCGGTATGGAACCGCTGGCGGAGCGGAAGAAGATGTTGGGGAAATATGGGTTTGAGTGTGGGTGTGGAATCTGCATTGCTGAAGCCTCCACGTCGCGGAAGAAATTTAAGAGAAGGGATAGTATCACCAAAGAAATAATCACTCTCTTCGAAGCCGAAAAACCAACCGGTCTACACATCTATCTCGCGCACCTCGAAGCTCTCGATGCGACATACATCTATCCACCGAGCGTGGAGCCACGGAAAGCGGTAGTAACGCCGGTTATGAATATCCTGCCTGAGCTGCTGCGCTCGCGGATGTATGTGCAGGCTGTGGAGCTGGTTTTGCTTTTACTTAGACAGTTGGGGTTTGTGGTGGCCGTCACGGATACGAGCTTCGAGGTCACGCGTTGGGGGTTTATGGTGGATGAGATTGTGATGGCGTTGGCGGATTTGTGTGATGCGTTTCGAGTGGTTGAGCCGCGGTTGTTGGCGGATGTGGAGGATGTGGCGAGGAAGGCGTATTTGATCATGTGTGGGGAGGATGGGAGTTGGGAGGCTGAGTATGGCAGACACGGCAGTAATGAGAGACAAGGTGAGAAGGAGATGGGAAGGGTGGAGGATTTGGTTGAGGGGGTTGAGGGGATGAAGGTGGTTTGAGATAATGTTAGCTGCTTAATTCGAGATGACTTTTCATGAAAAAAGGCATTAGACGTTGTTACCATGGCCTCGAAACATCTGTGCGGGTGAGAATATCACAAGGCTTGAGGCAACTACGCCTCTGCAATCCATCTATTAATATTGCTCCTCACTCCCTTCATATCCATCCAATTCACATATTTCAATTTGTCACTTCCGCCACCAAATATCTCACCCACATCCGCACACCCCACTCATCCACGAATCTCCATCTCCACATCCGCATCCACCTGCTCCGATCCCTCCCCAGCCCCAGCCACCGCACCCCCTGGTGTACCATACCTAGGCCAACCCTCCTCCTGTGCCGGGCCATTCGGTCCATCCGGAGCTCTCCATAACGCTTTCCCTTTCTCGATACCACCGTCAAGAGCGTAAACCATCAGATACTCCTTCTGGACGACTTTCACGTTTGGTATTTCTCCGCGACTGGGGTCCGCGATGCGGATCATATCAAAGGTCGGCGTTAACGTCCCCACCCAGACTTCTTTCTCCTCTTCCTCTTGTTCGGTCTCTCCAGTTTCATGTGTAAGATGGTTCCAGCGGGGGTCATTAGCGCTGAAAGCGGCATCAAGCATTCCGCCCTCGTCAAATAGTTTCCCGTAGCGTGGGGAGCGCGTGACCCGCATTGCAGTATTAATCTTTGACATAACGGAATTGATAACCCAACCCTCTGTCATTTCGAGCTTCTCGAAGGGGTCTATGCCTATAGCTGTGAAAAATTGATTCATGTAGTGAACTGGGCGGACGACGTTATCCGTGAAAGACCATGTTTGAGGGGCAGCTTCGCCGTCCGCATTTGGGTTGTTGTGGGCCGGGCCGGAGTTTGCAAAGGTGATGTCGTCGGTGTGGAGTGGGTGTGTGTTTGAATTGAAGGCTGTAACGAAATTGCGGAGCATCAGTAGGTCGCGGAGACAATCTCGCTTCCGCTGCTCTATCGTCTTCAAACCAACATCTCGGAGATGGGAGGTGCGGAGCTCGTATTCGATATTCGTATTGCAGAGGCCCTTATCAAAGATCTCGCGGGCTTTGCGGCAGGTACCAGAGCAGGTGGGTGCTTTGTGGTTTGTGCAGCAGAACATAAAATCGGGGATTAGCTCCTTTGCGCCGGGAGTGGGGATATATGGGTCATTGGGGATTGGAGAGTTCCCAGCCATCGATGTCGGGCTTTTGGGGTTTTTAGGAAGTTGAGACTGATCTGGTGATGATTGCGAGAATAGGGCAGGGTCGATGTTGGTGAGATCAGGGCTGGGACTGCTGCTGTGAATGATGCGGTCTTTATCTGAATCGCGCGACGCGCGAGTGTCGCCTTCAGACACCCATCCAGATTCGGAAGATCCGTCCCCCTTTTCCGGATATGAGCTGTACTCGATTGGGGCGTCTCCAGGGACAACGAGGACAGAGGCGCAGGTGTCGCAGTGGTATTTTACGTCGCAGTGGAATTTTGCGTCTGCAAGATACATGGTTTGGTTCAAGAACGTTTCTTCTGGGACGCTGGTTGTGACGTTCGAGATCGTTTGCCCTGAGAGGACCAGCTCTCCGGGAGCAATGTCGCGATCGGCGATTAATTCGATGAAGCATTTTGAGAGGCCGTCGTAGACGCGTGATGTGCAATTCGAAGAGCATTGGTTGACCCAGGACCGGAGTAGTTCCCGCCAATCAGGACCATGGAGGTAAGGCTCCCACGTGTCCCAGCGGTAGCCTTGCGATTTGATGGGCGTCGTGCGAACTCTCATGTTCTCCTGAAGGCTCGGCATTCCCTCTCGTTGTTCGAATCGAAGTTCGTTCTCGCTCTCATTGAAAACTTCCTCGAGGATAGCGTTGCCTAGTCTATCGAACCAGCGCCGCTCCCATGGTTTCATGGACTTGCATTTGGCAGTTGAGTCGTCAATCAAGCCAAGCGCTTCTCTTCGAGCTCCTTCGCCGCACATGTAGAGAGCACCAAAGAGTCGATAGCAGGCGCGGATCTCTAAAGCATCGCAGAGCTCCTTGATTTTGTTTGGGTCGAAATGCTGAGGATTGACTTCATGGGGCATATCAGTCACAGGAAGGTCGTTAATGTAGATGCTGGCAAGCGGCGACGAAGCCCATGCCGTTCCAAGAAACCGACGTCGTTTACTGCACCAATCCGCGTCGGTAGCACTCTCCGATATCTCCGCGCGAAGATATAGGGATGCAGCTTGCCCTGCTTTATTGTTGAAGCGTCCATTCTGTCGTATTTCATCAATGGCAACGCCAGCCCGATATGCGTCCATTACCGCAAGCTCCGGATATTGGAGGGCAACATATGCGAGCGACCGGTTCAGGAGTGCACAGGCGTGGCCAGTTGATTCTTTGTATAGTATAAGGGAGTAGTGATCAACAGCTTCTTCGAGCTTGCCTAGGCTAAGGGCAGCGTTCCCACGGATCATCAGATCCTCCGGGCTGTCCCTGCGGTGGGTGATTCGGAGGCTTGGTCGTGTAGGCATTTTGCTGAGCCGGTGACGTCGATAACCAATAGTAGCTGCTAAACGAGACTAACGACGTGGACAAGGACGAGTACGTGCACAGCAAGACGGAGCGATGTATGCTTGAGATTGAATGCTTGAGGTTGAGGAGCTTGAGGTGTTGCTTGAAGCATCTGTGTTCAGGGTCCCAATGCAAATTTTCATGTTATGGGGTCATCGCGATCCGGTGATGGGGCTGGAGGCAAAGGGGCAGATAATTTGCACAACAATAGACATCCGGATAGGACATAACACAATCCATCCATCTATCCACTGAGTTCAATGATTCTATGGCCTTGCTCTGCTGGCATGGAGCATGGCCAGGGATTGCATTTTGAAATTAAGTACTCACCGCAATCGCCCCAAACCATCACGAGAGAATCATCCTCGACCAATGCAAAGAGTCCAAGCAGATTTTGACACTGCGCTTGATGTGGCGGAATACAAGCGCAATTCCTTGCAACTTGCACGATCTTCTGCTGAATTGCGAAGCCCAAATGCTACGTACCACTGGAGACCTCTAGTGCAACTTTGTTCTTACAATAAATAGCCAGAAGCCAGTGGTGAAGATCGCATGCCGTGAAGGGGGACAACCAAAGCCCGTTTTTGATAATGTTTGGGGAAACTCGGTGCTCATATACGGAATGATCAGCTTCGGAGACTGGGCCTACAATGTGAGGACGCAGTTTTCCTAGCTTTTCTGGAAGAGATCGCGGCATGAGCTGGTGCGCTGGAAGGCTTCCATAGTTCTGCTTCGATGAGTGGCCAGAGTAATACTGGGCTGGCCCAATGCGAGTGGATTTCATTTTAGCTGTTCCAATGATGCATTTATTAGGGATTGGCCCATTGATGAAAGGAATCTATCTGTTGTGTACCTCTGGTGTGTTCTCTGGGCCGCGACCGCGTACCTGGTTGGTTCTCCATGCCACTTCGTTTATTAGGTAAGGCAGGTATAGCATGTCTCGTATCATCGTGGAAGCGTACCTTTTGTCTTCAGACTCTACCCTTTCCTCTGACTCCGCCCGAAACTGATCTGGCTCACAGTTACGGTCTTGGAAACGCAGAGCTTGCCGAGGCGTGGGAGAGGAGCACTTCGCTGTTGATGTCGAATGGAGGGCAGAGTAGCCATCGAGAGGGCCAATCAATTTCGTGGCATTTCAAGGAGCAACAAGCAGCTAAGCGGCACTGCTGGTATACTTCCGAATCAATCGAAGTGCGCATCACGTAGGGTTGAGTCATGTCTACCGAGAAGAGTGGGATCAACGAGAATTCAGAGATACCCATGAGGGTGTTGGAATGGAGAGAACAACGGTCAAACACTGATTATGGCAGCCAGACGAGAGCACAGAAACCAGCCCTGTGAATTCATCTCCCCTCAGTGCAATGGAAGCAGTCCTTCACATTGTTGAACTGGGGGCGGGTGAGGAACGGAGACGGAGAAGATGAGGTTTGTCGTCCTTTCGTTAGCTCAGCCCTACGGAGAGAAGGTCTTGGCTCGAGCACTCCAAGTGCCAGCGATTCTTGGTCTTAATCTAAGTTTCTACTGCGAGCTCTTTCGTTAGCTTGTAAGTCGTGGCATAGAAGTCATATATCTCTTTAGCTTGAGAGCGAACGAAGCACATAGTCCTCCGAATGCTCTACGTTGTGCATCCACCGCCTTTCTTCGATCCAAGCCCGACGTTCGTCACAGTGTTTCTAATTGTCTCAGCCTTTGTATGCATCTAGACATTGGACCATCTTCCACAGCTTCTGGTGGAGGGTGCGCCTTGACGCCAGGGGTAGACATCCCACCAGTAACCCGCGTCTCAGATTCATGGCCCGCCTCCCCTTGTGGGATTCCTTCCACTATTGGCATTACACTCCGCAACGGAGGAACGACCAGTATGTACAGCGATGTGTGCTGCTTCGAGACCGCCTTCGGCCAGGATATCGATGAGTTTTATATTAGTGCCAAGCCGTGCTGACTGCAGAGAAACCCCGCTCATTTTCATCGCCCCCTCTGGATTGGGCAGGCGGTCCTTTGAATCAGGGTCTCAAGAGAGACATGTGCCGCCATCATGCAGAAGTTTGGCTGTCTTCTCTATATCAACATATGCGGGCGCTGTAATGCAGCTCAAAATCACAGCATCGGAGAATGTTTATGAGCCTAATCATTCGGCGTCGAATCAAAGCCTATGACAGCTGTCGATCTGTCACGGCCTGTTCTCATTCAGGGTCGACATGCATCTGTGCTTCGACTTGGCACGCTCCGCAATCTCCACTACGTCCGAGGGCGGTAAATTCGGCCTTCCTAGATGGCGAAAGGGGGATGATCAACTATATGTAGAAATACCACGTCCGATGTGTGAAAGGGAGCTCCTTCATGAAGAATCTCCCATTTTTCCTGTCATATGTGCTTCTAACATTGCCTTTGCCTTCTTACTACACTCGTTACCTGTTGCCGCCAGACTCGTCTACACTCACTTGTACTTTACCACATAATCTCCAGAAAGTCGTTTGGCCTTTCTCTATTATCATGTTCTACAATTTCTCCTAGTTGAGCTTGCTTTCAGCGTTTCTAAACTTCTTTTCTTGGACAGTATCTCAATTTGTGACTACTAACGGCGCCTAATTCGAACTTGCTGGGAAACCCTTCGCCTTCGCTGGGGGCAATCTTTGGGAATGTGGGTGCTCCCATGAGCTTAAGATGACCGCCTCACTAATGGCCTATTAGTCGGCGCAACTGATCCAATGTATATCACCGACTCTATCACTACCACCAAGCAGGCTGGCTATAGCGTAATTAGGTAGGATATTCTCATAACACGGCGGTTCGTGGCTGATAATTTCCTACTCGTAGAGTCGCAGCATGTATCACGAAGGACCCCTCATCCGGACTGCTGGGCACGTTCAGCAGGTGAACTCGCAAACTGTTTGCCATTGCGTCCCATGTATGTACTGACAATTACTTGGCCAGCGAGGGCGAGGTGTGATTCCAAGAATGGCAGAACGGTCAGGCGACCGTGAATGCTGGAGCCAATGGCTCAATGTTGATGGACGAAGCTGTCCAGCAGGCCAAGGCTGCTGGCATCAAGTTGATTATGTGCTTGACTAAGTCCGTGCTAAACTCTTGACAGCTGTTTTTACTACTGACACGGCGATAGCGAATGGACGCGGGTACGACTTCCAAAAATGTCCATACTAGCGTCTGACAAGTCGCCAGATATGTGAATAATATTCTTGGCTCTGGCCATTTTCAAACCGAGTTCTACACCAACCCCATCCTCATCAGCTCATATGAGGACTATATCAGCACAATCGTAGATCGGTGCAAAAGCTCTCCCGCGATTTTTGCATGAGAGCTCGCCAACGAGGTACACCATCTCTATCATCCGTTTCCTAAACCACCAGCCAACATCACCCAGGCAAGATGCCAAGAATCCAACTGCAACGGCTCCGCCGCATCTATCCAGGGAAGCCTGGACTGGGACAGTCTCAACATCGATGCTACGCACTGTCCCATCGATAAAAACCCGTATGCGCTATGCACCAGCGATTCGTTCTAAAGCCAGGTGGTGACCGATTTCGCAGCTGCGATGGCTGCGAAAGGGGGTCCTGCATCGTAGCAATCGGTGGGGAGATACAGGGGAAGATGCAGTCACTGAAGATGAGATGGGTGAAATATTGACTTGCGGGCCAGCCAAGTTTCTTTCCTCTTATAAAATTTGAGTCTTATCTTGGTTTGTGGACACATTGGCTCTCGGCGGTGGATAAACATGAACGCTCAATCGTCACTTGCCATGGCACCTTGGCGAAAGTTATGTATTCATCATTAGGTTCAGCAATATCAAATGGAAAGCTACGGCATAGTTTGACACATGATGGGGAATTGGTAGTAGTCCGTCCCAGTAATATAACGCCAGGAGAAAGTTTACCTGACTTCCTTCTCATTAGCTCACTAAAATGCAAGGAGAATAATGCTTGGAGATTGCAGCCATGTATGACTACCTAGCAAGATGTTCAGTTGATGACATCGCAAGATAAGATGCGAATACCTAGATACTATACGCCCCAATCACAGACACATCGCCGCATTATGATTATATGCTCTCAGCCCACCCAAACGCCCAACATGCTTCCGACGCTCACGCTACTATTATCGCCTTCTCCCAGCTTTACTCTCGATCTCAATAATCTCATCTTCATCTTCTTCCTCAACAGGAGCGGGAGTTCTGCGTTCATGTCTCCTTTTCGGCCTCCTATGTCTCGACGAACTGATGTTACTCGCGCTATCATCTGGCATCAATTCACTCCCCGCGTCATCGAAGTCTTCGTCTGTTCCGCTCTCCCAGTCCCTATAATTGCCCATGCCGTCCACAGAGCCGAAGTTGAGGGAGGGGGTACCAAAGCGAGTATCCGGCAGGACGGAGCCACGGCGGCGGATATTAGCTTGGGAGAGGCCGGCGCCGCGGTCGAGGAGGGCACGGCGAACGGTCTCGGCTTTGAGGTGGAGCGATTCGAATGCGTCTATTTACACCATCAGCTTTGGATTAAGGCAAGAGAGACATGGAAGTTATGGGGATGTACCTTCAAGCGCCTCCATCCCAAGATAGATCTCCCGCTCCACCTCAGCTAAAACAGCAATCTCCGTCTCTTCATCCAACGCAACCGGCGCACCAACAGACGCCGGTGCTGGCGTCGGTCCTCGCGAGAAAGGTGTAGGACCGCGAGAAGACGGCACACCCGGTGTCCTTGGTGCAGGCGTAGGTCCCCTCGAAGGTGGCAGAGCAGGCGTAAAGGGCGCATCGTCCGCACCGCTACGGAGGAATCCATCGAAGCGGCCGGAGGTGAGGACTTCCCATTCGTGGTCGCTGATGGCTGCTAGGGTGGCGAGGACATTGTGGATGTGGGGGTTTGTGAGGAGGTAGATTGCTGACTCGGGGTCTCGAGGGGGGGAGCCGAGGCGGTAGAGGCGTTGGATAGCGTGGCCGGTGCTGGCGAGGAGACCGTTGCCGGGGTCTATTAGGGGGGTTTGGCGGCCGGCTGTCGAGGCTGGGCGGCTGGGGACGACGCCAACTAGAGATGAGAAAATTGGGCGCTGGTCCGGCTCCAGGCGGGTCAGCATTGCAAATGTCAGTGTTTCGTCATCAACGTCTTGAGGGGGGCCTGAGGGATGTTGGGGTTGGTTGTCAAGCCATTTGTCGACAGATGATTTGGTCTTTTTGGACTGTCGAACGTAGTGTTCTTTGAACTCTTCAGGAACATCTATATCCAATTTCTGCATTGGTGGAGCGTGATCTGAAGCGCAGATACCAAGACCGACTTGTGTAGCATCCATCACGAAAGCAGGCCAATGAGGCAGATCTTGTCGACCGCAAACGTATTCGAGGATCTCGCCCCAGCTTACGCCTCGCTTGTCGTCTGAGTCTGTATCGTAATCTTGTGACACCTGACATATGACGCAAGTGCAGGTTTGTGATGATATATCCCTGGCGAACACGGCTTCGAGCCGATCGAGTAATCGACGAGCAACAGAGCGATATCCAGTAGCCACAGCCAATGAGCCAGTGCGAGACATGACCTTGTCGTAGTCATCCAGTAATTTGTGAAAGGGAGCGAAGACTTGATTTGGTATGGTAGTGGTCAGTGAGGGCGTTTGCGCAGTCATTTGAACGGACTGTCCAGCGCCAAGTAGGCACTTAGGTACATTTTGCGGCAGGCCTCCGTTTTGGAGTAGATAGTCGACTTTTGGCATAGGTAGGCTAGGTGGTGGAGGAGGCGGTGGTGGCATTGGCGATTCTCTAAAGGTGCTCGAGAGCCCACCAGTGTGCGGAGTGTCCCCAAGTGCGGAGAAGGGCGTCTCTTTCCTGCTAGGCGGAAATTGTGGTTCGGAAAGGGTTGGTGTCCTTGGTGATGAATCCGGATCTGTTGCAGGGGATGAGTTGCGATCTATGTAGGGAGTAATTGGACGTTCCGTTGCGCCAGAGTCAACTGTAGACTCGCTCTTCGAAGCGCTTTGAACTGATGATGGCGATATTTTGCGGACGCTTGCTGTAGATGATGCCGAGTCCTCGACTGTTGGTTGATTGGGGGGCCTGAGTTTCGATGGTGTTCCTGGCTTCGGCCGTCGCGCTGACTGCGAAGATAGCTCCTCCTCCTCCTCGGTCTCTCGCAGACTGTTCCTTGATCTCGATGAGTGCGAGTGACGGTCTTTTTCGCGACCACTGACATCCGAAGCAGACCTCCCCAGCCGCTTCTTCAGCTTTTCCGCGTGCTTCTGTAGATCTGTGCCCTTCCGTTCTATCTTGTCTATCCTGACGGTCTTGATCCTCGGCTTTTCCGCTCGCTCTTCCTGTTCCATTTCTGTCTCAGGCGGGCTTGGGGGCGCCACTCCTGCGGATTTCCGTACGCCACTGCTAGGTTCATTGTCCTTCGCCTGTTCGAGGTCTGTTGGATCTGGAGTGAAGTAGCTCAGCCTGGGATTGGCCACGTTATCCCTGCTTCCCACCGCTTCCCTGCTATGGTCTTTCGAGAATTTGGGGTATGGCAGACTGGTCTTGCTCCCGAGAGGCGAGTTGGACGTGTCTCGTCTCTCGCGTTCTGGCACAGGCATTGATGCTCTCCGCTTTGTGGTAACTGGCGAGGGGCTCCGGGAGCTCCTTTCGGGTGGTGTTGAAGCTTTGTCCTTCTTATGTGAGGATCTCGAGGACTTGTGGCGAGACTTCTCCTTCGATCTCGGCGTGTCTGGGTCCCTCTTCCGATCCTTCTCTGCAGGCTTTGAAGGCATAGTGAAGTGAAGGAGATTGAGCTGTGTCGTGCTAAGGCCTCGCAGAGAGATTTGCAGCAGGAAGGATTATTGGGATCCCGAAGCCGTGTTCCTTATCTGTATCCCCCTCAGAAAATATTCTCTGCCAACTGGTCGTAGCTGCAGGCGCATGGTGAACTGTCTGCAATGGTCAGAAGTGAGGCAATCGCTGTCGGGAAACAGGTCTGGAATGTAGACATTTCACCATGTCTAGATACTCACTCTCGACACCGGAGCCTCTTGGAGCAGGATCAAGCGGTGTCATTGTTTGTCTGCTTCAGCTGCAGTGTTGCGAAGTTGCTATTCTGGGCGCTTACACTGGCGCATTATGACTTACTGGACAACCGTAGACGATAGTCTCGGCAGTCTTGGCAAGACCTCGATTCGTAGGCAGGGATCCTTCCAGTGCTCCTTCAAGCCCTGCTCCTTCCACTACTCCTTCCCAGTACTCCTTCTTCCACCGAATGGAACTATCTATATTTTAAAAGTATTCTACAAGCATGATAGACCTCTCGCCAGGCAATCTCGCGCCTCCTTATCGCTAACCCCTCCTTCATTCATCGTTCGATTCTCGCGGGATATGGCCGAGAATAGAGACCGCCAAGAGCTCTGGGGTCAGGCAAGCTGCGATACAAGCAGCTTCATTCAACGCGGAGACGGATGAGTGTTGTAATTTTCTAAGTGTGATTTCTCTAGGATTCTTCCCTTACCATGGTATCAAGTACATAACAGTATACGCCGGGAGACCCTCGTGTTTTCGATTGTGTCGTTCACTGTTTGAATAGATGACTGCTACTGTTGCAAGGAACCCGAAACATCTTCGCGAGCACAGCTGTCTTTATCATATCCTTTCAAAGACATTTCTGACACAATTATTGCTGCGTGATTGACCTCGACTCACGGATAAACCTGTTTGCGAACGAAGATATGAAGAGATGATTTGAGTGCTTTGTTCAAAGTCATATTTCTATGTTCATTCCTACATCCCCAAGGATCAAAAGACTCGAATTCGAGTCAAAGACTGCCGAAATCACTGTTCTGATTCTCGCAGCCTGGCGGCTTCATCGCCATCACCTCCGCCATGAATCACCAAACAACCCAATCTTGGAGCAAGGGACTGCGAAACCTTTGTTACAAAGTCTTCAACTCTATATATCCATACCATCGCCATGGATGTGAACTACAGAAAGAACCAGTTTGGGATGAGTATCACTAAAAACTTCGCTCTAAAAACTTTGACTTCATGTCTTCCTGCCATCACCATTACCATGAATGACCAAAAAACATACTCGTCGAAAATTGGGCGTTGGGCCTCTAATTCAGAGCAAGCCGAATCCATGTCTTCGTGGTCATCAGCAAGGCCGTGAATAAGCAAAACACCGAGCTGTGGGAAGAAGCTGCTGAAACCATTGTCCTGCCTAATTCCAGAATCTGTTGCTTTGAGTAATTCCATGGCGTGATATATGCAGGTATGACTGTCCACTGAAAATTAAGATGCTGTAAAGCGACTATAAATTGGTGATGTATCTCATAGCTTCTCTCCACAGGCACGAATATCTTCGCCATCACACCAGAGATCTTCTTTGGAGACGTTGCCCTCTACTATCAGCACGTATCTCTATCCAATCATATCGCATAGCTCTGTTGAAGACGTTCGCTCTTACTATCGACTCAGGACTGTTCAACATCATCCCAAGCGCTTCATTCGGGGGCAGTACCTCTAGTATCATAGCAATCAAATCTTCCCTCGACAGTCTCATCAAAGGAAGCACACGACGGTGGTCTTTCAAGATAACCTCGAGCCCCGAGGCACCCGGAACCCCAGAGCAATCGAGCCTCTACACACATTACATCAAAGCAATGGTCCGAGCCTGGCAACCCACCCTTGAGCATCATGGTCTTGTACTCTATTGGCTTTCTCGTGGGATGAGTCGCGGGGGGGTTCAACGGCTTCTGCAACGAAGAACAGGAAAAGCCATATCATCTGGGTTCGTTGCCTCAATGGCGAGCAAGCTCATAGGGCAAACTTCCGAAGCCAGGTTGCCTGATATCTATATTGAAACAGACCACTGCTGGTACCCTGCTCGTGTCGACGACAACCTGGCTAGAATTTTACACCCACGTGAGATTGCGAACATAACGACTTTGAAAGCCACAGAGAGAAAGATGATTGAAGAGGACGTAAATGCAGCGAGAGTACTGGTCAACCGGGGATTGGAACAGACCTTCAAGTATGATGACAAGGTCTTCACAGGAGGTGTGGTTGTCCATAGAGGACACTACATAAACGGTGATTCTACCCCAATGCCTAAGGACAGCGGTGGCCTATTTATCCCTGCACCACCTGCAGTCCATCCAAAACGGCCGAATCCAGCCATACGTGTTGCTTTCGGATGGCCTCCTCAGCCTGACAAACAATCGCTCGAGACCGCTAGGAAAGCCCAGTTGTCTGATGGGGAACTCAAACAAGCTGTGAAGGCATTCGAAACTGCCACTGCGGGGGCCTTGAGGAGAGGTGACAGGGAGGAGTACCCGAAATGGACTTCAGAAGATGAGAGCCAATTCCTTGCAGCATGTGGTGATATCGATGATCTGAAATGATGCAAGAAACAGCCGCAGCCAATCTAGCGCCGGCAGGCCGACATTCTGGATGGAGTGAAGCTAGTGGGGGTTGAGACTGTTACGAATGGAGTTCATGCATGCGTTGGTTTTTCTTACCAGAGTCTGTCTTTACCGAAAGGTGGTGCATGTACGATAGCTGTCGAGGTTCTCACGAGTTGGAGGATTGATACTGATTACATCCCACTGAAGATCTTTTTGCGTCTGAAATGGGATCTTAGTAGAACTCACAGCTCTTTGTTTCGCGCTTGTTAATAGATTCTAGGTCGATCTTGAGTGTATCATCCGGATTGAGGTGGGTCACAGATTCTGGATCTCTTCCAACTTCGGGTGTGCTTCTTTTCAAGGCGACCATGCTGATAAACACCGCAACAAAGTGAGACGTCGTATCTGGAAAATAGGTGCGATTAACATGGAGCTCTGGTGGCGAGATGACTAGACCCAGATCTCGATATGGGGCATGGGTACGGTAACATTCAACTACTGGACAATCAGTACATCGAATGGCAAGATTTGCAAAGGCTATAATGGAGTAATTCTATGAGGTCTAGGGGTATCACTAATCGCACTGAAACAATTCCGCTAATTCAAGCATCAGACTTTGTTTGTCCGCTACCCTGTCGTCCAAGCTCAATACTTCCACCACTCCCCTCCGACTTCCGCCGCATCTCAATTCCATCCTCCTTGAACTTTATTATCAATGCCTCCAGAAGCAGACATGCCGCCACTACCAACATGCTTCCCGTCCAACTTCCAATAACCGCAATGCCCTTCCCCCCCTCTTGTAATCACTGCCAGTGGCGGTCCAGCCAGCGCAAATGGCGCGCATGGCGTCCACATCATACCCGTCCAGATGCCAACGCCGTCTTTCGATTCTTCTGGGATGATGTACGCGACGCCTGATGCTGGAAGGCAGAATATGGCGCCCGCTAACATACCCAAGAGGATGGAAAAGACGGCAGCATCAATAAGCTTGTTGGCGAGGCCCCAGAAGCAAAAGACGAAGTTAGCGGCGAGGAAAGTGGCCGTCATTTGGACGAATATGGGGTTCGACCATCGGGATCTTCCGCTCGCGAAGAAGGGACTGATGAGGCGGCCGAATACGCTGGTGCTGTCACCATTATTGGGCTTTGATTGTTATGGCGATACAGACGTGCTTACCCATTCATTGCAGACAGAAAGAAAGTCGCGTTCAGCGGCTCCCGCTCAGCCCACTCAGTGACACTGAACAGCAACGGCATATACCCGAAAAAGCTCAGCGCCACAGCTGCACCCAGTAGGCAAAAGGTGACATTCTTTATAGCGTCACGATCGATCCAGCAGGGCAATTTCTTTTGCAGTGTTCGCATAGGAGCACCAGGTACTGGGCCGCCGAAGGCGAAAGTAACTAGGCAGGAGGCACTCACTACAGCGGAGAGTATCTTAATACTGTTGGCGAATCCGAAAGTTTTCATGAGGGCTTCGGCGAGCCAAGGGTAGCCAGATCCTCCTTTGGATGCATTAGCAATTGAGCACTCGGGTGGGTTCTTCAAATCTCTCACCAACAGAAACCCCAGCGGAGGTGACGCCAACTGCAAGATATGAACGATTCGGAAAATGCTACACCCGTCAGTCTTCTCTTCTTACTCTAAACCCCACTCAAAACAACCTATCTGAATAGCAACATGACTACCATGCAAAAAAAAGCACGAACCCCCCAACCCCAAAAAGACCCCCTAACAGAAAAAAATGCCCCAATAAACCCCCGCATTCTCCACTCCTCCCCCGCCACAAAAGCTCAAAAAGACATACGCTAGCGTAACCAACACACTTCCCACACCGATGATCCAGCGATGTTTTTGTGCGTCGAGAAGGCTGCCCATAGAGGCAGAGAGGGCGAGCACGAAGAAGGCGGATATGGAGCCGATGATGGCAATGGAGGGGCTGGGGACGGAGAGGAGGAGGTGTTCGTCTAATAGTGGAAGAAGGTGCCGTAGGAGTTTATGAGACCCCTGGGTGAATGTTAGCTTGTGTATCTACTCTGGATTTCTGGCCTTGGTAGGAAGGGGGATGAGATACCAGCAATTTACCATCCCGCAATGACCGGCCAGCAGTGCCGTATAGGGTCGCCATTCGCGAGGGAGATTCCGCCAGCTACCGGGTCAGTAAGCATCACTTCGCCCCTTTTCCTGAGACGAGGCCGCGAGAGAGGTCTGCACAGATGGGCTACCAGACGAGTGATTGTCACTTCCCCTCTTTTCCGGAGACGAAGCCGTGACGGAAGTTGGGGTGGGTGGTGATGACGTTATGTGAGAAAGAAAAGAAATAACACCGCTGTTCCTGGCTGTTTCAGTCGATTCGAGCTCCGCAAGTCCTTGAGGTTGCTGGACGCTCGAGGGGGATGAGGTGGGGGTCTTCTTGAGTCAGTAATCCCCAGAGAACGGTCTCGGATTTTGAGGTCGAATTTTCTCAATTCAAGAAAGATATAGCATTATATATTTGGTGGGAAGAAGTGGTAACCAATGTATGAAAATCCTAAATACAAAGCCATGATTTGACGTTAATTGGCGTGAAAGGCCGACGAAAAGTGAGTGGAAGTTTGCGGATCATATTGAATTTTTCAAATGATGATATGAAGCTGTGTAACTTTCGACGCTTGGCTGGTGGAGTAAAACGGTACACATTTTGCGCCACAAGCCACGCCAACCCCAATCATCCACTTACATTTCTCTCGTGCGATAGGGACTAGATATACACGTACTCAGTCATGATACGAATAGCAGTCCTGGTATGAATGATGTCTGCAAACTCCCAATCTGCGATATCTTTCCGGCATCAATAAGCAAGAAACCCGCAAACTCATTTTGTAGCTCATTGCTAAATTCTTCTGATATGGGCTCATATGCTATCTAAGCACTATTATGCCGTCATTCAGATAGCATACACGCTTCTGATAGTAGTTGTCTTCAGGCCATGCAGGGCCTGGCAGCTTGACTCAACCACCGTGAGACTTGACAGGGGCCTCTAGTTTAGAACCCTGGAGTGTGTCCTGGGAGATTTTAAGGATTCTTCTCGTAATAGGATTCTTGATCACGCTCCAAGAGAACCGCCTCGTCATCGAAGTTAAAGTATCGCTTGAAGGCCTCTTCGATGGCATTGAAGCGCATCACGTGCTCTTCGTAGATAGTCGATGCGTCCTGAAGTCCATGAGGTAACCAGAAACCAAAAGGCCCGCCTTTCTTGGAAGCGCCCTCACGCTCTTTTCGATTGACATTGAAGCTCTTTGGGTGGCATTTTTGCTGGTATTCCTGGTATGCTTCATCATTGAGCGCCCCGAGAAATCCTGAGGCTCGGATCGTTTCGAATAAAGACTCGATGTCGCTGCATCCTCGAACAATCATCGTTGCAAGCCATAGCGTCGGCTCTGCGAATGGAGCACACCAAAGATTGTATGGGTTTTCGGGATATCTGGCCTCTTGCTCCTTGTTCGGTAGTTCAAAGCACATCAAAAGCCACGACACCCGTCTGACAGCAGGAGTAATTTCATCAAGATCGATCGGAGTGCATAGCCCATCAGATTTTATGAAGTTCTTGTCGACAAGAGCGCAAAACACGTCCCAATATGCTGACTGCTGTCGACCGCGATAGTAGAGAGCATGGAGAAGAGCGCCTTGATCTTGCGGTCGACGGCATATTCGCGGGATTGCGACTAGCTCGTCCATACAGCCTGTGTCCTCTCGACGCAAGTTCTCACCGCCACATTTGGAGAATTCGCTGGCAATGACTCCGGCAGCAAGACGTTTTGTGTCGTCTGGCACTGAATCGCTGGCGTAGTTGTCGAGATTTGCGAAACACGGATCATTTCGGCTAGGCCATTCCAATCGACGACGTCGATGCGCCACCGCCGGATCGTAGTCAACATCGATTATGTTGTTGAGGATGACATTCACAACAGGATCCTCCCCAGTGATCGGTGGGGTACCCCAACGGCCCAAGCCTCCTCTTCCGGACTCCATATCGCCGCTCGAGGACTGCATGGTGGACTTGGGAGCAACGAAAGTATAGACTGGGAATTGTGAAAGGTGGGCCAGGGAAAAGTTGCTAATGAGAATGAATATGCTCTGGACGATTAGAAGTAATGTCTTGGAACTTGTGATCTTGTGAAAGTAATTATATAGGAAAAAGCAGAGCCTTTGTGTATTCGAAGGCTTGATCAGACCCTATAATCTCGGGTACTCTGCCTCCGTCATTTTTCATATTGATGACTCATAGAATGCGAAGCCGTTGAACAAGTTCGCGAAGATTCGAGCATCGTGCCACTTGGCAACGTGTAAACCTAGAATGAACAACCCTGAATCTCGTACTTCGATTCCTAACAGAGGTAGGATCTTGTGTATGATGACATATATAAGGGTTTCTCGTAGGCTACAGCGACTCAACCCCAGTCATATTGTCTCGTTGGTACAAGAAAGCAGTATGCGAAAGCAGCACAAAACGTCATTTCAAAACTGGATATGGTAGTCTCCAGTCGTGGGCTTGCCATTAAAGTACTGGTAGTCGATCATACCCGCAACCTTGACGTGGACCAAGGGGGGAGGCAGGCCCTCAGCACTCAAATCCTGAAGCCCATTAAACTTTGCGCACGATTAATCTCGTCACATTGTCTCTGTCGTCCCACCCGTAGCGGCTCGCCGCCCTCGAGACACGTGCACCAAACATGTCTATAAATTGTATTGATAACTTCAGCCTGTAAGCGATGGTAAGATCAAATAATGAAGAGGGAAGAGAGTCGAGAAAATGGGGAATTGAAGTACAGCGTCAACATATTGATCATTTCTTCCCTAACCCGCTAGACATCTCCAAAGCAAGTAAGCAACGTCTAGAGCTTGGGATGATTAAGAGACGTGTTCGACTTCAAGAATGTCTTGTACTGACTCCCCAAACTGCTTAAGTTCGTCGACAAGAACTTGTCCAGGGGGTCGCATTCATCAAATATTGAAGACTGTCTCTCTAGTGGAGAAGGGACAGGCGAGGTCCATAGGCAACGTGTCGAACGGTGTTCCAGTAACGAAGTCTCGTAGTGGTTGTGGACGGACGCTCGTATGATGAAGACAAGCAATGTGAAGGCTGCGAAAGGAAAATACTCGAACCTCTCTTGTATTGACATCAGACCGAGTACATTTATCCCAGTTCTCTTCCGTGTTCTATTTGCAAATCCCATTCGTGCTGTGTCTCAACATTTCTGAAACTAAGTTGGAAGCAAGTTTTGGTCAATGGTCAGAGGCTCGCTCGCATGAATGGCAGCCTCTGCTGTCTAGGCGTGTCTGCCGTATTTCATCTTGCTCCTCTAATTCCTCGCGCAACCAACAGCGTTGAGAAGTTCACAATTCTTCTGAGGTGAGATGATCTAGAAGTCACAGGGTCACTTCTTTCTGCTATTAATTCGGAGATATCTGGATGGGATTCATCTCATCGCAAAGCCGTATCTGCCCGTCATCGCCCTGCCAGTAGAGGACGAAGTGGTTCCAGCCTGGCCAAGACAGTATGCTCCTCCAGTCGTAGCGCGCCTCCAGGCGCTGGTTGCCGGCGTCCAAATAGCGAAAAATCATTGGATCCAAAGTGCCGGCAAGGAGGGTGGCAATTTCAAAGACAACGATCAAGAACAGTGGGGGCCGATCCACAAAGGTGAGCAGCCGTTGAAATCCGCCAGTGTATCCCTCCCTCTGGCAAGCGTGAGCCTTCGATAGCGGCGCCGGATCGAACCAGCGCTGAAGGAGAGTGCCGGCGGTGGGCTGTGGTGGCGACGGTTTAATTCTTCAGGTAAAGCAACTGGTGCAGCGGCCTTGAGGGATTGGCCTGGTTGTGCCCATATCTTTGCTTTGTCTTTGATCCGCTCAAAGATCTCGTCAACTTGCTCTCCACTGTCGGGATCGATTTCGATGATGAAGCATTTCCCATCCTTGGTTTTGAAAGCCGTTCTGGTAGGGAAAGGGGATCGAATAAAGATCATCGAGTACCTAATCTAGAGAAGTCGAAGGTATCGACTCCGATGGTGTTGAATAGCCTTGAGTTCCTGGCAGGTGATATAGTGGGGAAGAGCTTTAGAGAAGAACAAAACTACATTCCTGACGCCCAGGAAGAAACGCATGGATACAAAGAAAGAGACGCCCAGGAAACCACGATTACGATCGTCAGTATATGAACGGAGCCCCTTACAATGTTGGATAATGCTATCGATCCCTTTGCGCTCTGGTTTGAAGAGGCTCAATACAAGCGATGTAGGTGATTCGTTGTTTTTCGACTGTCGCCATAATCTCATTTTGTCAACAAGTATCAGGAGTACAGCCACGACTGTAGTTGAAACCCCAATTGCAGCGAATAAAAAAATGCCTAGAAACAATGAATCATCAAGTCGGATGGTTCTGAGGCTTTGTTAGCAATTGTTGATACGTCGCTTACAAAGGATAGCAATGTAAATGAGGTGCTCGATATGACAAGGGAGGGGATGGTCAGTTGCAGTAGTCCTTGCATCAAAGTAGCGGTTTGGAAATGCCAGGTAAGAGATCTCACGCTGCATCAAAGTCGAGAGCCCTTTTCTCGACGCCGGTAATACCATTTAACCACAACGTTGAGCTCGAAAGAATCACAGATTGCTCTTGTACGAGGAACTTTAATTCTACTGCGGTCTGGTTCGGAGAGGGCGAATTGGAAGGACGTAGGGGACGCAAGTCCATCCTCCTCTGTAGTAATGCGTTGTTAGCAAAGTCACTCTCGCCTCATTTCCGTGCAAATCCTTTACCATGTATTTGAGAGCTTGTGGGCTCTTAGACCTATTTGGTTGGGTGAGCCATGTGTGAGGTGGTTGCTTTCTTTCGAAGGTAGCCCTTCCGAACTTCTCGGCGAGTGTTGTAGTGGTCTGTATTACTGTCGCCTATTCCTGTATAGGCGGAGTAAGATTCGAATTAGTGTGGAATGATGGGTTGGTTGAAGTAGGAGAAAAGTATCCAGATAACCGGACTCTTTGCGCATTTGATTTTCGTTTGAGACGTGACCTGTTCTTCTAGAGATGTGTAAGAAGACTTCTTAGCCGCTCCTTCATCCTACTGGGAGCTGGAGTGCTCACAATTCACTGGTTCGGCTACTCAAGTGCTCTGAGCCTTGTAAAGCATGTGCAGAGTTAAAGCGGTGAGCGAGAATTGGGTATGGTCAAGGAGAAGATGGATGGAGTTCATGGACTGGTAATTGTAAGTACAATAGAGACATGTACCGCTTTTCGCTCAAAGTATTAAGAAAGTCTGAGTAGAAGTGTGGCAGTCTTTTGAAATCCCATGGGAATTGAGCAATCATATGTTAGCTGGGCTTCTGAGTTGGTCTTAGAAGATTTGGCAATGGAAGGCCGCATTCTGAGTTCCCGCAAAGTCCATTTCCCGAAGGTCTCGTAGCTTTGGCGCTAGGGCGAACAAATAATCTCCATGGAGTGACGCAAAGGATTGTGGTCTTTATGCTGATTAGGACATCTACATCTTCTTACCATAGCACAAAGCCCAATCCGCTATGCCTTCGATTATCTCGTTATTGCCATAGATGTCCTTGGTGTGAATCTGTACGTGAACTTCTGCCGATCCCTGTAGACAATGGTGTGCATCTCTACCGATATTGAAGAAGGTAGTGGTGGTGATGCACATCGCACAAGCCGTATTGTGTTTGTTGAGCCTTCTCTTTTCGTCCACGATTGGCTGTCGCCCGTTTTCGTATATCTTGCAAAATCGTCGAGTCCAGCGCTTTTGACGCCTCCTGCTTGCTCGCGAATCTTGCCCTCCAAAGTCCATCGTCCATTAGCATACCCCATGCCTCGGTGATAATTTCGTTGGCGATCTCCGTACCATCAACGAACATCTCTACCACATCCTGGATTAGATCGACTTGTGCCGTTGGATCTCCGGCCTGACGTATCGTTCCATTGGTTTCCTGCCGCACATCTACTAGTGCTCCATTCGAAGTTCTGACTGTAAGCGCGCGGATGGTATCTATATATAAGAAAATTTAGTATAACGCTCCTTGAAATAATTCTAGAATGGACGTTAGACGAACGGTTATACTCGAGCTTGGAGAAGAGGCGGATGGGTCTTCAATTACCTGGAGTATAATAGTAGTGATCCAGGCAGGGTACCAGGTTTATCAACTTCATAGCTCGGGGATGATCCCTGGTATCTCAAAAACTGTGCCACAAGATCTGAAGCCAACGATTCTCAAATTTCTCTCGCTCCAGCCCAGATCGTAATAGCACTCATTGCATCCTTGATGCAAAGCTTGAATCACTTGAGATTCCAAACCTAGTGGATAGTGTTTCGAAGTGCAGTGGATAAACGATTGAAGATTTATGAAACTTTTCGTTAGGTGTCTGACTGCTACTTCAATTCGATGGTATTGGTCAATGAGTCGATGAACAAAGGGCCACAAAACGAATGTGATGTTATGCATGGTACCATTAGTCACCACCCGCGAAGAACACAATCGTACATCTTCACTAGAATCAACATCACAGCATAATATTAAATGCTCGCCAACAGTACCTTGTAGGCCCGTGTGGGATCGTTGGTGCAGCTCTGGACTTCACTTGGTCCTCGGACTTTCGAGAGGGCATTGCTTAATTCACAATCGTATCGGGATTTAGTCCCGAAGCAAATTGAGTGTTTGCGAACTTGAGTCTTTATCTTCGAGTCTTTTCTTTCGATTGAGATCCAATGATTAGGTCTGTGTGAGAAATAGCTTCAAAAACACGAGAATGCAGACACTAAGAGTTCGGGTCTTCAGCTTGATAACTCTCTTCAGGATATTTAATTACCTTCTGTTGATTATAACACGAGGCGTAGGCCAAGAAGGTAGAGGAATAAAAGTCTCAATATTGGACATTGTCACAACTCCTCAAAGTTCGTAAAAGCAAAGAGCAGCAATTTTCTTGAGCTGAGCGGAAACGTAGTTACTGGTTGATTTGGCACGTCGCAGATGAGCTGAATTCGCTGGTGACTTTTGTGTTGGAGATGAGAAAAAAGAAGAGAAGGGGGAAAAATTGGATTGGCCCTCCTTACAGACTTCCTGAGGCCCCACAGTCCTCGCTCTTCCGACGTCTTGAGCCGATTAACAGCTTCCTAGATAGCAACAAAATGTGTTGAGTTGATGATTGAGCGAGCTCGCTTTCCATGAATGGCTCATTGATCTATATGGAGGTATGTATAAAGTGGTTGGGATAAACAGGTAGTAGACTGCGCTAAGGCCCTGGCCCGCCAAAGTCCCAACGCATCTGTGACAGTATGCCCTTCCTCCTCAATACTCGTCGCGAACGCGGTGCAGTGGTGTTAATATCGAAGTTTGAGTGCAATTGCAATGTAGTGGTGATGCGGTGTACCAGGGGGCAGTGGAATGGTGATGTGGTGATGTGGTGGTGTAGGGGACATAGCTGGCAGCGAGCAAAGAAACGGCGTGGTGTGGGTCATAGTCGTATGTGGGGTGGTGAAGTAGTAACGCGGGCAATGTGCTCTCAGGGTTGTTTTGAGCGGATGTCCCTCCTCTTAATGGGGTTCACCGCCTCAGTCTCGTCGTCAGTCTTTACCTCGCCCTTTTCCTCTTGAGCTTAGTGGTTTCGGCGGGGCTCTCCTCAGGACTCGCTGCTCGATTTCCTCTTGGATGGCTCTGATGGCTTAGCGACCAGACCCTGAGGGGGTTTTCACTTCGTGAAACTCGTCGCAAGTGATCTGGCCCGCACAGAAGTCAAACCTCCAGGCTCTCCAAATAGCTTCCATTTTCTAGTGGCTCTACTAGACACTAACAGAGATCAACCCAGTAGTTAACGTGATGAGCGCCGCTTTCAGCGCAACGCAAAACCAAGGTCTTACTTACAGGTAGATCATTCTGCAAGTTAAACAAGTTAAAAGGACCCTAGGCGTCTGGAGGCTCCTGGTGAGCAAGGTAGGCTTGATCGCTGGGAACGTCTTTAAGAGGTATAGTAGAATTGGTTCCATTGTTGCTCGATAATCTTCCACTGAATTGTTGCTATTTCATCGGAATGAAATTCGGGTACGTAAGCTTTGTCCGAAAATATCACGGGTCTCCATTTGGCATTCTGTATAGCGAGGGATATTCAAGTCCGTTCCAGGGACGCTCTCTATTCGCAATGGAAGCTTTGGAAGGGGCTCATCGAACCCGGCTCGGAAATCTTCCTTGAATTAGATAGAAATTGAATTGAAGTTGGGATTGATCTGAAGATTGAGTTAGATTTGGAATCTATTCGGAATCGATTGGTATATGAACCAGGCAGGTAGATAAAACACATTAGAAAAAGATAAGCATAGAAGGTCTGCATGATAGCAAGAAATGTTATGATACGTTGGCGGTAGACTAGGGAATGACATGTTGGAGTAAATCAAGTACTTGAAATAGATCCGCAATAGATTTTAGCACTGTGGTAGACGAATTCGGCAAGTAGCCCGCTTGAGAATCGTCGTTCCAAGGCGGGGCGCCTTGTCCACGCTTGCCTCGTCCACGCTTGCCTCGTCCACGCTTGCCTTGTCCAAGCTTGCATTGGTTGTTGAAATTATTCATCTGTTCCATCTCCATGGTCAGCACTTCGGTCATATGAAATCATTGGCGAAGCTATGGCCTTCACTCGATCGATCACGGCCACGGTGAAAGGCAGAAGATGAACACCGTGTTGGAAGGCGTATCATTGGTAAGCCTCAAACCAAGCCAATCAGAAATACGAGCTTCAAACGTCTCGCAGCTTCCTCAACTTGTTCGCCGGGACTCCATTTTTGGTAGGCTTGCGACATCCAGGCAGTCCCAAAGTTCTCGGCGTTGCGAAGATCGGTCTCGACGGCGGTGGGGAGTGAAGAGTCTGAGCACTATATGACCGGTTGTGTGAGCTATTAGACCCATGGAGTATTCGATGGCAAAGCGAATCATATTTGTATGTAGCAGTCATGGTAAAGTAAAAGAACGAACGAGGAGAACATACTTTAGAGATTTGGGAAGCATGTTCAAGTTGAGGAGAGTTGTACAAGAAAAGGAATTTGAGTAGAAGAAAGATACATGAATGAAGAAATAAATTGAATTCGTGATCGTGAAGTATGTGCACGAACTCAAAACCTGCAATTGCAGAGGATCGGTGGAGAAGAGAAGTGATGGAGAAGTCTATCACCTCAAACCTCCAAATTAAAACTTCTTATCCAGGCTAGAAGAAATAAATACATACCAACCCACAGATTCCCCAAATTCCTCCCAATACAACAGCATCTCTACCCTCGCTGCACCTAACGCACGAAGGAGTCTGAGTCATGCATTCAACAGTAAAGACCTAGCTTCACCCATGAATTTCCCAATTATCTTGAAAGGGTGCGTACTTTCATTGCATCAAGATTGACTCCTCGCCTGATACCTTGCGAGTGCTTTCTCGTCCATCATTTGGACGAGTCCCCCTAGTCCTCTCCACTCCTGACGGTCATCCGCGCAGTCCTCACAAAAGTCGGGGTGATCACCAACGAAGTCTCGCCTATCTCCGCAGCCTTTGCAGGGGGAGACTGGCTTGGGTTCCTCTGCTGGCGTTTTGTTGGAGGCTGTCTTGGAGGGCTTGGAGAAGTCCCTTGGTGAGGTGATTGAGCCGGATTTGATTGTAGGTCTTGATTCGGTTTTGGACGATGAATTCCCCATTGTGACAGGTCGGCCGGCAAAGAGCTCCCAAGGGAGTTCGGCAGGGAGCTCAGCAGGGAGCTCAGCCGGAAATTTCGTATTGGCTGTAAGGCTTGGGCGATGGGTGTTCGTAGGGGCTGGTGCCATTTTTTGATGGGTTGGATGGAATGTACAAGTGAATTGCGCTCCTGGCGCTAGCAGAAGAAGTTGTAGAGCTTGAAAGTCTTGAAGTCGTGTGGTCGTCGTGGTCGTGTGGTAGTGGAGTGGGGAATACTTGAATGATAGGAGATCGTTATGGTGGTGGTTGCTATGTGTGGATTGAGAGTGGTTAATAGTTGGGGAAGCCTCAAATTTATATCTGAAAACTTGACCTCTCAAACAGGAACACAAGATGTTAGAACTATTTATAGCACTTGAAACTTTGTGATGCCAAGCTTGGAACAAGGGGTCTATAGATGTTCTTTGATAGAAGAAAGAATTTTGAAGTGCACAAAGAGTATTGGGACGCAGACCTAAACTTAGACGGACAATAGAGCGGAGTCTGAGTAGCCGTGGTATCATGAGTCATTGTGGCAATACAATGAGTAAGGGCCGTAATATCATGAAACAAAGGAGCATTCTGTACCACAAAGTTGATTGTGAGTGGCAATGGTCCGACAACGGATGGAGTCACTGAGCCTTAAACTTGCCATCAAAGCACTGGGCTTGAGCAGTGACGGTACAATGCAATGTTTCGAAGAAGTTTCTGTTGTCTTCTCAACTTGAATTTGCAGCAGAAGCTGATGCGCCTGCGTGTAACCTCTTATTTTGAACTTAGGTTCGGAATGGCGCGAAACTACTCCGGGACGTTGCAAGAGAAGCTGATCGGTTTGAGCGTAAAGTGGTGTTTTAAGTATACGGAGGGTGAGGCGCCGAGCTGATGCTGGCAGTGACCGCAGAGTAGCTCAAAGGATCAAACACTAATTCCTGCAGAGTCGTTCTGCCTTGGCTCTCCAGCCGCCTCGAAGATTCCATTCTCGATCCTAATACCCTGTGCAGAAGAGCCAGCCAGCCCCCAAGTGACGTTGTGTCCCCGCTTCCGCATAGATTCAACAGTAGCATTATCGTAGTTCCACTCGAATGTTACAAGATTTGGTAGGAGTTGATCATGTAGACGAGGCTGCCTCACAGCTTCACCCACAGTCATGCCACGATCGAGAATGTGCAATGCATTCTGAATGACCGTAGTGATGATTCGCGACCCACCCGAGGCGCCGAGGACAGCGAAAAGCGTGCCATTGGCGAACTCGGCCATGATAGGAGCGATCGAAGACATAGATCGCTTGTTTGGGCGGACATAATTTGCTGGAGATGGGTAGTAGCCAAAGACGTTTGAGATGTTGGGAAGACAGAAATCAGCCATCTCATCATTCATGATCACGCCAGACTCAGGCACCATCACTCTGGATCCAAAGAATAAATTCACCGTGGTCGTAAGCGAAGCCGCCATCCCGGATGCATCCGCAGTGACAACATGCGATGTGCCGTGGCTTTCATGGTCTTCGAATCCATTCGGATCGTAGTCGGAGATGTTGAGCGTGTGCTTGTCAGAGATTCTAGCCCTGGTTTCTGCTGCGTAGGTTTTGTCGAGCATCTCGGCTTGGAAAGCAACGAGGTTTTCTACGAAATCCGGGTCTCCAAGACTTGCTCTCTTTCCATAGCCGAACCGAACAGCCTCGTCCATCCTGTGAGTGCTAAGAGATTCGTCTTGCGCGAAATTCCCATAGCCCTCGAGGGTTTTCAAAACACTGAGGGCCACAGTACCCGATGAAGGTGCTCCACAACTGTGGACCCGGTATCCTCTGTAGTTTATGCTCACTGCCTTTCTTGACACCACTTGGTAATCTGCCAGATCCTCCATGGTCATTGTTCCATTCGACTTTCGTAATGTCTGAACAGTGGCATTGGCCAGAGCACCTTTGTAGAAGACTTCTGGCCCTCCTACCGCTATGGCTTCTAATGTATGTGCGTATCGCTTTCGGGTCATGATGTCTCCTTCACCAAGTCTTGTACCATTCGGTGCAAAGTCTTCGGCCCAAGCAGCGTCTTTGGATAGGAAGTCGTAGTTGTAGAATGCGGTCGTCAACTCCATTGCATTGTGAAAATCTGTCGAGACGACGAAACCTTCTCGCGCAAGTGTGATGGCTGGTTGGAACACCGTGGACCATGGGAGGATTCCGTAATTATAATGAATGTAGTGGAGGCCTTTAGGTTCGCCGGGCACGCCGCTGTCAGTTATGAGCTATGGGTTAGGGAGCCCCGCTGGTAGTAGAACCTACGCAGACAGACCACCAACTATTGAACCAAAGACATTGTTCTTGAACATATCCACATAAGATGCACCAGGCGCTGTTTCCCGGAAGTCGACCGACTCATAGTTGCCATTGCCAGATCGCAGCAGGGCGAAACCACCACCACCCAAGCCGCTGTGGTGACAATCTCCAAACGATCAGTACGTGGTCTCAGTCAGGCAGTAAAAGGATTGCTCACCAACAACGCCAATGCAGAGCACCGTGCCAACGAGCTGGTGATCATATCAGTATGATTGTACTTCAGCCAGACAGACAGCCATACGGCATCAGCAGCATTCCCGCCAGCTTTCAGCAAATCAATGCCTATCTGGCTGCACACCCCGTTCTCCGAAGCTACCGCTCCAAGTCGGCCATTGTTTACTTGCTGGCTTGGCAAGTTATCGAGAATGGCTTGAGGGGCTTTGTCTGCGAAAGCCGAGTGGGCATATAGAGCCAATAACGGCCATATCAGCCCATTGAGCATGACCGACTACGACCGAATGCTTATACAAGGATAGACGAGAGAAGACGGAGAATTGATAATGGTCAGGAACCACTGATAAGCGTAGGGCTGAGACTGGAAGTGGTTACATTCGTTAAGCGCGTTAACTCCGAGATTCGAAGCACTTGCCTTTTAGAAATTAATCCTTTTTTTTTACAATGGCCTCCTTTGCGATCTTGTCATTGAAAAGTTGCCTGCAAATCAGAAAGATATCCCGCATTGATGCGCGTGGAGATAGCAAACCATCTGAAAGCATACTACCTCGAAAGACATGAAGACATAGCTGCTCATGTTAATGGAACCCTCAGTCTCCTCCTATTTGAAGGCGCCGCAGCGACTTGTGAAGGATGGCTTTGACTCGAGTCCTGTTCCACCTTCATCTGGCTACAGCTCTGACCAAGACTCGACCTTCCTCGCTACGCCTCCGTCAGCTCAACATCCGAGAATGCAAGCACAGAGCGAGATAAACACAGATGAAGAGGAGGATTCAGCCATCTTTGACGAGTTCGATCTGGAAGGTTTTACACAGGATGAAATAAAAGCGTACAATGCAATGGCGGAACCTGGACAATGGCTTCAAGACACACTAGGTAAAGAGGAGGTTGATGATGTTCCAAGGGTCATGCAGCGACTATGTACGACGAGCGGGAACTTAATGGCTTCTCTCCCTGCCAAAGATGTACCCAGCTCGTTTACTGCCTTCAGGAAGCATGATATCTCAGCAACTACAAAATTGACAGCGCCGCCGACTATCAAGATTAACGAGCGAAAAGCCGCTCGAAAAGACGCTAAACGAAAAAGAAGGTTAGAAGCGCGCAGAAAACGCAGGCTTCAGACTGGGACAAATACACCGGTTTTCGAGGGTGTCTTTGGCCGAAAGACTCGGGAACTCGGGGTAGACCCTGAGCAAAGCGTCCAAAACAATGGGGGCAAAAGTGACGTGGAACCTGTGATAGACGTTGCAAATCCACCATCTAAGAAAAGGAGGAAACCATTTAAGAATTGTCAAGGCAAAGACTACCAGGCTGAGAATGCTAGACCACCGGCATCTGGCAAAAAGGCAGAGCAGCAGACGCATTTTCAAATTCCGATGATATAGTCAGCATGACCGCTGCTGTTGAGGGAGTGTCAATCCAGTACGAAAAGTTGGCGTGGGAGATGGACGAATGTTTGAGGATAGCAACAGAATGCCTCTGCGCTGCGACGGTCGTGGTTACGACTTCAATTCCCGAGAGAAGTCTAACACCCGACGCATCGTACCCCACCCCAGCTTCCCTGCGGATTTCTCTGGGAAGCGTGGACTCGACTCCATTGAGTAGTCTTCGGTCCAGTCCAGTCTGGCCTTTCTCAGACGAAGAACGGATTAAATCACCCACTCAGACTTCAACCAGATCGCAAAAGCTATGTGTCAAGGATTCTCCATCCTCGAAAGGATTGGAATCCGAAGCGCTTGAAAATCTGCCTGTGCCAAGGCCCAGGAAACGTTCCAAAGTATCCCCATATTTTGTCGAGGCGCCGCAAAAGAAGCCCATCATAGGCGTTTCTCCCTACTTCCCGCAATCGCCTCAAAAGAAGCCCAAGACTATCGCCAAAGTCTCATGCATACCATTCCCTCCACTGACATCCACAACCTTTGGTCTGGTCCAAGAGCGACTAGCTCATGATCCATTCCGCCTTCTGATAGCCGCCACCTTCCTCAACAAGACGCGCGGCTCAGTCGCCTTGCCCGTCTTTTACGAGCTTATGGAACGCTATCCTACGCCTGCAGATCTCGCAACAGCTGATCAGCAGGATGTCGTCGACATAATCCAGCATCTTGGTCTGCAGAATCAACGCGCGGCTACATGTATCAATTTAGCGAAAGCGTGGCTTGAGCGACCGCCAGATAAGACGAAGCGGTATCGAGTCCTGCATTACCCGAAGAAAGACGATGGCAAGGACGTCAAAGTCGGAGAAATCATTGGCGAAGACGATGAGAGGGTAGCCTGGGAGATCGGGCAACTGCCCGGCTGCGGCGCTTATGCGATGGATAGCTGGCGGATCTTCTGTCGTGACGAGCTGCGCGGTCTGACTACTGGGCTGCCGAAGGAGCTGACCGAGGAAGCGAAGGAAGCTGAATTACGCAAGGAATGGGCGAGAGTGCTGCCTCTAGATAAGGAGCTTCGCGCGTACCTGCGCTGGCGCTGGCTAAGGAATGGGTGGGAGTGGGATCCAATTACTGGAGAGCGGAAGCTGGCTGAGGAGAGTGAGCTGGCCAAGGCACACCAAGGTGGGGTTATCTACGAGGGCGAGACTACGGGCGTAATCGTCGGAGAAGGAGAGTCGAAGAAGATGAAAGTTGTGAAAGAGGAGTCGGGAGATGGCAAAAATCTTAAGACAGACTAGGTGGGCTGACACCGAAATCTTCGCAACTTAGCATCTAATCTAGATTGAGTTCACTGCGATAACATACCAAAGAAATCCTATATACCCAATGGACAGCCATCGCAGGAGTAAACGCCTTTCTTGATGGCTGAAGGCGGAAAGCCTAATGAGTCTTCGTCTTTACGTGATGTTTTTCCATGGAGCAATCGACTTCAATGACATACGACCGCTCAGAAATAGTGCCTAACTTTCGATCTTGGAAATTATACAACCCTGACCATGCCTCCACCCAATAACCCAAACACCGCCGCAGAAGTACAAGGCTCATCATCTAATACCTCCAATAGCGCAGCTTCACAACTTAAGAAAGATATAGGATCCCGAACTGAAAATTTACCAGCCGCCAGAAGTTTGCGCAATAAACTCAGACGAATAAAGCTGGGAGAGGTGGATTAAGAGGAAGATGATGAAATGGGCGGAAATGCGCTCGCAGGGTAAAGAAGCGAGATAAAGAAAGATATTATCATGGCTTCATTAGCCAACAAACGACCTCCTTATAGTGCGTCAAGCCAGGAAATGCTCCAACAGCGCTGTCTAATATCGGCGGACATGCCATGGATAGACGTCTAAACTGAAGGAGGGATAAAGTAAGACGCGGAGCTGCCACGAGAGGTTGTCATGAATAGCTATACTGATCACATGGATGAAGCCAGATTGTCGCTGCAGATGACCACGTCAAGAATTGGGAATTGATACTCGAGATACTTCGACAAAATGATTCGGGTGCGGTGCTGCATTGTGAGAAGATGTTGGAGAAGAGGAGAGCAGAGAGCGCGGCGATTCCTGATACTCCTGAAACTCATCAGATTGGATGACTCTCAAGGCAGGAGATGTGAGGGGGGCACCGGCAATGCGACTCATCTGACAGCGTTAGCCCGCAAGCCCGTCGACAAGTCGTTCGTGAGAGGATAGAGACACTCAAAGTAGTACTAGCCGACTTCGAATTTGAGCCCGAAAATTGTAACATCTGAGGCGCCATTGCCGGCTATGAGTCAGGAGAGATCCCGTAGTCGAGAAAGTATACCTTGATCTGGGCTGGCAAAGTCGTCCACACAGGTGACACCTACGCGGAGTTCTCGCTCGGTCGCCCAGCGCGCCTTGATGATATGGCGCTAAACATGGTCCGTATTGGCCTGGGTCTGAGAGTCCCCTGTCGGTCACGCCATGGGAACCGCTGCAAAGCAAAGGGTGACAGGTTGTGGATCGAAAGCCGGGGGACTTGGGACATTTTTATATCATACAGATGAGCCGACCCTGAAGCTTCCGAGGCGTCCTCTAACAGCAAAATCAGCGCTTTATGAAACGAAGTAGATGGGTGCACAGAATGGCAGGCCGGCAGAATAGTCACCTTCAGCCGGCTGTGGAAAGATCCATAATGAAGAATGATAACAACGAGGGGTGGTGCAACGACAGGCCAGAAGAACAGTCTGTTTTCGAGAGCATGCTTAACTCTAGCGCGTTACTCGCGACATTGTACACTAAGGACCTCTTAGCCTTAGGGATCAACATGCGAGACTATGGCGCCCAGGGCTACATCGAGTTGGCAAGGGCAAACAAAAATCTCAACCCCAAGGTTTACGAACTGCATGTCTCCTCACACGGTGACGAGGGCTCAAAATCCATCCTCAATCCCAACAATCCAGAGAATTGGTGCGGTGGCATTTTTCCTGTTGCAGGGATCATTGGTCAACCCAAACGAAATCCCGAAGGGGGATTAGCTCACGACCGCTTGTTGGATATAATTCTATTCTTGTGGTCGTATTTCCAGATCGCGCCGGGCCACAAATGTGCTATTTTGTGCGAGACTCGAAATGACATGGTAGGACATTTCAAGATACCTCCCTTCAAAAGGAGGGAGATGGTACGCACACTTTACGAAGATAGTCGCCTACTCAACTTCATTTGTTGCGTAGGCGCGGGACCAGAAACCAGTATCGAGGACGCATTGGAACGAAATAGCTGAGCCTGCTGGTTTTATGTTTTTGCATGAAAACAAGGTCTGGGAGGAGGAGCAGGGCTACCGCAGATATAGAGTGATCTACATTCATATGGAGCACGAGCGCAAGGAACACATTATGGAACCATGGCCAAGAGCTCAAGAGCGAATGTCCAATCTGCCGTGCGAGCAGAGGTGGTGAGGGCGGCGTTGTTGATACCCGAGGGTTTGGACTGAGATCAAGAAGATACAATGCCGATATCTTTGGGGATGTTTTGCTGATAGGATTTACTGATCTTACTTTATATACATCGGAGTTACCAGTGATCGTAATCCATCAGGTATATAAGATTCCTTTGCAATGTTATCGAATGAATTCAATCTAAGTTCGATTCGGAATTCCGAACTTTTCGATGTCAACCAACCTAGCCGGTATAATTGAAAAATACCCAAAAACATCGATTTTGGCGAGGTATTTCCAGAAGTAGCGTCCTTGCGGAAACCCGACGTAAGTTGACGGTGGTTGGTTTTGGGTAGAAGTAGTCTATGGTAAAGTTGTATAACAAATATTTCTCTACAACTCTCTCGGCGAGATGAACTCCTGGTGAGCTATAAGCGTGGGACTAGAGATGGTAGTAAATAAAAAGCTACTTCGTCGAGGGCTAGCGTCTTTAGAGGCTTATAGTTGGATCCATAAAATTCATAAAGCTGCAGTAGGGATAGCGGTCCTGTTAAAGCCGATTTTTTTGTTATGGACTTCCGAGGACTTACCACGGAGAGGACCTCCGGGCTTGATAAGTACTGGCATCGGCGTCGACAACGAGCTCAACTCTCACTTTGTGGAACGCTGGTAGCCCATCACTTTTTGGAAATATTCCCCCTCAGCGCATGGGTGCTGGTGGTTGAAAGCAAAGATGAAGGAGTACGCCTGCAACAAAGCATGAACAAGTAGATGAGAAATGCGTGTCATCCAATATCTGGCTGTGCTTTTCACCTGTATGGAGTCGCGACGGAAGATAAGTACTCAGTAGGAAATAGTAATAAAGAACGCCCGACGCGACCGTTGGGGGATGCGGTAGCTTAAGGGACCTTTTACGCCATGACTAGCACTAAAGCATGGCAGCTCTGCGCATGCTTTGGTGACATCCTATAACCGACTAAAGGCGAGCGCATGATTCCACCTAGAGAACTGGGACATCTTGGCCTACAATAACACAATCGTAGCTCTCAAGCGCATCACAATCTCTGACAGGAAAAGATGACACATTCGCAGTACCTTCCGATCGACAGATACGGAATGCCCTGGGGGCGCAAAAGAGGCTTGGGGCGCAAGGTTCAAATTGGTGAGGGGCGTAAGGTTCGGGTTTAAGGCGGACTTACTTCGATTTATATAAGGATTACACTAAAATCTAAATTCCGCGCCCTAGAGTTACTATCGCTAATAGTATTAACCGCTTTTTATATCCCTACTACTTTCTATTATACCGTCGCCTTTATATTTATATTTTTATTCTTACTTTTATTACTTTCTACTACGCCGTCGCCTTTAACCTCGTTATAGCCCTCGCTCTTTATTAATTTTACTATCGCTAACCCGTTATACTTCTATAGTCCCTTTATCCCGGCCTAAAACTAGAATTTACCTCTATAGTTTAAAGAGTAATAAATAAAATACTTTAATAATACCTCGAAGCCCCTATATTTAACGAGATATTCGATATACCCGATTAGGCGTAGGATCGTTTATAGGATTAAACTTTTAATTAAAATTTTATTATAACTATTAGTTAATATAACTAAGAGCGAAAAAATTATAAATATATTTATTATATTAAGGATATAAAGAACTAGAGGAAACTCCTTAAATATATTAACGTAATAAACTCTAAAAATAATAAGATTAAGAAATAAGAAATAATTAAAATAAAAGCGAAGGACTATAAATAGTACTATTATATTATTTAGAAGTTAATATACTATAATAGCGATAATAAGACGTAGATTTTAGGCGTTAAATTATAAAAGTATATATATAATTTAATACCTAATCCTCTTTTCTATTAAATATATTTTAATTATAATAAAGATTATATTAAAGTCTTAGAGTTAATTAAGACGAATCGTCTCGTAAAACTCCTTTATAGATATTTGGAATAAATACTCGATTATATACTAAAGGACCCCGATTAGGTATTTATTATATTATAGAAAAAATACTATAACCTAGTATCGTTAACGACTCGATATTGTGAAGATATTTTATAGGGTCTTCTATAAACCCTAGATAGTAAATAATTTACTATTAAATACTAATATAACTATATTAGGAATAGTACTACCGGTATAATTACGAAAAGAATATTTTAGTAAATCGTTATTATCGATAATTATTAACGCCGCCTAGTAAAAAGATTCTATAATGATTTTATAATTTAGAATAATACTATATTTAATATAAACGTTACTAAACTACTATTTATTTATAGTAGTAAAAATTATAAATATAAATATATTATTTTTAATTATATTATCGTTTACTATTTAGGAATTAAAAGAAGTATATAACTTCTTTTTTAATATTCTTAATAATTAGTTTTAAAACGATTATCTACCGCTTTATATTAATTTTATAAATTAAGATAAAGGCCTTATCGCCGTAATTTCGTTATAATTATTTAATTATTAACTCTAGTTATATAGTTAATATATTATATAGAATATTAAAACTAGAGTTAATTATTCTAAAAAAGATTATTTAAAAAAGAAACGAGATAATATTTACGATATTATTTAGATTTAGATAAAAAGTAGTCTCGCTTTACTCGATAATAACCGGGAGGTATTAATATCCTTATTATTATTTACTAAATAAGAGTATTTCTTAAAGTATTAATACTTTAAAAAGTAACTAGTCGTACGATATTATATACGAAATTATTATAATCTTAGCGTTAAATCTATTTAAAGAAACGAGAGTATATATTCTATCTTTTAAATCGTTATAAATCTTTAAATTTTAGTCGAAAACGTTATTAAAATTATAATAATAGAGTTAAAACTCTTTTATCGTAAACTACGAGTAGAAGAAAAATAGTCGCGTATCGATAAACCTAGAGTAGTTAACTATAGTATATTTAGTGTCGTTATCGGAAAGATATCTATCTATATTATCGAGAGGACGAATCCTAAATAAATAATAATAAAAGTTATTATTATTAAACTAGAGGATAAAGTTAAGATTAAGGAACCTAGTCTAGAATTATATAATTATAAATTATATATCCGGTATAGGTTACCTTACCGCTACTATTTTTTATAAATATATATTAAGGGATTTTTAATCCTATTATTTCTTTTTTACCCCCGTTAATAACTAGTAGATACTCCCGTTCTTAAGGAGTAAGAATTATAATATTATAATAAAATACTCCCCTCTAACGATAAGAATATAACTAGATTTCGGGATTTTAATAGAAATAAATTCTTTACTATAATAGTGAATTTTTATTAATTATATAAGAATCTCTCTTAATAGTTAATTAATAAACTAGTTACTTAACTCGATAATTTTTCTATTAATATAACTAGAACTTATAAGATATATAAAGAGCGGATATATAATATCCCGACTAAATTTCCTATATTATTATTTATTAAAAAAGCTTAGTAGTAAACTTTATAAAAGAAGAAATAATACGATAAAGTTATTATTTATAAATTAACCGCTTTCGAAGTCTTTAAAAGAGAAATTAAAAACCGCGAGTAAATAATAACTAGGCGAGGATACAAGGAGTATATATAAAAGCGATAATAATAGTAAAAGTAAAAGTAAGAGTAGAGCGACGGTAATATTATTAATAATTTACTCGAATTTCTACTCTTTTTTATTTAATAATAATCTCTATTTCTTTAAATAAAACTACGCCGCCCCTATAATAAAAAGACCCTAATATAATTATATAAACCCGTTTTTAATAGTTAAGAAAACCCTTCTTTTTTATCTACTTCGTTAATACTCGGGCGGCGATAACTTAAGTTTATTTAAGTATAAAAATAAATTAAAAATAAATCGTAATCTCGCCGGGTAAGAGTAAAGGGTCTTATATTAAAGGCGGAGGGTAAAGCGGAGCCTTTTACCCCTATAAAGAAGTAATCTAAGAATAATTTTATCGCCGCTATAAATATAAACGAGCAGGAGTTATAGGAGTAGCGAATTATTAATACGGCGTTCTTAAATTAATTCAGCTAATAGTATAGGGCGGAATACTAGGGTAGAAAAGCGACAGCGACGTATATAAGGTATAAATAAGGTGGATAAGCTACAGCTATATATACAATAGCGATATACCGCGCACAGCGTTCATAATGGCGACGGTAATATAGTTGATTATGGGGTACTTAGATTTTGGTGTAAGCCCCATACAAATATAAGTGGCTTGGTATCCCGAACCTTGCGCCCCTCACCAATTTGAACCTTGCGCCCCAAGCCTCTTTTGCGCCCCCAGGGCATCCCGCGACAGATACAACCATCACAGACTTCATAATCTACAGATTGCAGTCGCAGAGGGCAAGACTCTTCATGGCAGTCACGGAGAGTATAATGTAACGATTACCAAACAAGCCATGTGATATCAAAACCTACCAAGGACGCAGTGAATAGAGTACCACGTCCAGCCACACCACGTCCTCTAATCTCAGACGGTAACGAACCTCGCTAATCAATAATCAATAACCCACGCTGCTTCAACTAAACAAGCATACACAACTTCCTGCACAGCACATGAAGGTAAATCAACGATGCAGAACGAAACCCACAACTACGCGGATATCACGAGTCCAAACCTACCCTCCTCGCCCCAATCATAACAAGTCTAAATCATCAGCCAAAACTCTTTAGTAAAGCCCCACCCCACCTTTCACACAACCTTCTCACGCCCTCTTCGCCACCAAAAAACCATCGTATCCAAGCTCTCCAAGACCGCTTAGGTGCGTCGAAACGGTAAGATACCGAGTCCATGGAACAGTTTGAGGGGCTTATGGAGTTAGCATGATATACTTTTTTAGGCAAATTTTCGTCTTCCGTCGGCCATTGTCTACTTATACCAGGAATATGGCGGCGAGTAGCAAGTCCCTAGCGTCGAGAAGTCCTAACGCGCAGAAGGAGGAAGTAGTCATCATGTTGACAGTGGTGGACGAGGATTGAAAGGGCAACAAGTCTAACGATATGAGAGAAGAATGATCATGTAGCATGGGCTAGTCTGAGGATCTGGCCATTTCCACAGTGTATGAAGGCCGATACACCCTTTGGCCTCGCAGCGGCATTAAGTGACGTGAGAGTGAATTGGTTGATCAAAAAAACTTGTTCCTAGTCCTCTATATAGGTCTCTAAGGGTACTCGTAATTGTTTTCACACGCGCGACTCTTTAACTCATTACCCATCTGAAGCCATCGGCTCATCAACCCTCCCTGGTCAGCTCCTGCGCATCGTAAAACAGATCTATAAGACATCCCGCAGACCATGCCTGAGTAGGAGACTACACGAAAACCACATTAGCAATCACACCTGTCCCTACGAAAACCCCGGAAGTCAAACTCACCGAATCACCACAAAACTCCCCATTCTTCTGGGTCAGCTCCGCCAACCCCGCCCACGGTGACTCTCTTATAGCCTTCTTACATCCCTGCAGCCTCCTCGTAATCTGTTGAAAGGCCTCCGTCCTTTCTTCCGTAGTATTTCTTCGGGTCAGATCGAACTTGAGCAGAGCGCGGAGGAAGTAGCCGGTGGGCCATAGCCATTCGGGGCCTTGGTGGTAATTACGGCCTTTGGACGTCGCAAAGTCGGTGGAGTCTTCGGAGTTGTTATAGTAGGGTCGGTAGTTGAGGTCGGAGGGGTCGAGGGTGGCCATGCCGGTTGGGCCACGGAGGATTGTATCGGCCATTTCGAGGGCATGGAGAGCTTTGTCGGGTGTAAAGAGGTCGGGAGCGACGGTCATGGCGATGGGAAAATTGGCTCTGAGCTGGTAGTCTTCATACTCCTTGCCGGATCGGTAGAGATCTTTGTAGATGCCTCGGCGGTTGACGATGGCAGAGTTAACATCGTAATCACCATCGTATTTGGGGTCTCGCGGGACGTAGTAGCACCGCTCGAAATTTTCTTTGATCTTTGAAGCCCACTCCTCGAATGAGATGCTTTGACCGCTAGGAGTTTTGACACCGCCGAGATTATACTTGCCCTTGCGATGTAGCTTCGCTACCCATACAAGCGTGCTGTACGCAAGACCTGTAATCTCGACAGCAGCGCCGTCTCTAGGTGTACCAGGATAGCCTTTGCTGTTGGCTCTTTGGCACTCACCCATCTTGTCCATCCAGGTACCGCAATTGAATTGATTGCCGCCGAAGATGATCCCCGTATCCCAATCAACCTTGACGTCGATCTGGAAGCCTTCGGATCTCATTTGCTGATCAAGGCCAGGACCGGCATTGGCTTCAATAAATGAAAGTCCAGTAGCATGTCTTTGCAGTGCTTCTTGGACCACTTCCTCAATGGTAGAATCTTCTGAATACGCTCGATGATCATCAATATCAAAGTATGTGTCGTCATAAGGTAGGAAGCGCCGAGCGACTTGCACCTTGAGGATGTCTATCCCTTTGGGTGCCATGTTGACGTAGTCCTGGATACATTGCAGGAAAAACCAGATGGAGTCTCTCGAATTGTATCGAGGGTTCTTTCCGTCGCCGAGCAGGTTGGGGATCATACCATGCTTGAGCACGCTAGCAAAAGCCTTGATGTGCTCTAGCGCTATCCTGAATCTGCCAGTAGCCAGGTATAGACCTCTGAGTGCAATGAAGATATCTCGTCCCCAACAGCGTGCCCAGCTGCTTGTAAAGTGTGGCAGACCTGCTGCCATACATGGAACGCTCTTGTCGGGATACAGCGATGCAGACTTCGCAAACCCCGTCATTTGAATGCTGACCATGGCCAAGCTTCGCAGGAAGCCCTGACCATGCTTGATATTGTCGCCCATCAGGTCCATGGCTTGATCCCAACATGCGCGATACGCAGTCTGGATGACTAAGGCGAAGTATCGCGGCAGCAGAAAGCTGGGAAGTCTTCGAATGGCGGTAAAACAGTCTTCCAGCCATTGAGCAGCATTATACAAGGCCTTACGGCCTTCACGCTTGGCCATGCGTTGCAGCCGGCTAACTATCCAATCCAACACCCATTGGCCGTCTCGCAGATGGTTGCATATAGGATGACCAAGGTCGTTGTTGCGGATGACATCCTTTAGTATGCTCCACCATCCTTGCAAACCTGCATACACTAATTTGCCGTAATTTGGAATGGCGTAGACGCCGTCGTTACCGCCGAGGAAATCATGTTCTTCAGGCTCGCACCTATAGAGCACAAAGTTGAGATCAACGAGATCTAAATCCGCAAAAGCCTCTTTAGCACCGCTAGTGACAAAGCTGTCTAAGCCTTGGGCGTGCTCGGCCATCGGCATCCAGGTCTCAAACATGGCTACGCTGCCTGGCGGGAAACTTCCTGGCACAGTAATCAACGTCTCTTCGCCCTTCAATTCAATGTTCAGACCTTCGAAGTCCGAGAGCTTGCTAGGTAGTCCTTTGAGAAGGGTCTTTTCGGCACAGACTTTATTCGTAGTCTTTTCTGATGCGTCGACCCAGAGCGACCTGCTGCCCAAGAGCTTGGCTGATGAGCCAATGAGATGTACTGGAGTCAGGGCACCGTTGCCATCGCCGTAGCCTGGGAAAGCAGTATGTGCTATCAAGAAGTAGCCTCTTCTTGTTTTAGGATGGACGCGATGTACAGTGATATATTCGCCTTCGTGGTGAATGAAACTCTCATCGTATCCATCTTGGCCCATGCGTGTGTGCAGCCGATTCATCAGTTTTTTTATGCCGCCGATGCCAACGCCGCTTTCAATCTCAACCGGCTCTTCGGACGATATGGAAGTGTATGTTCGCTTCTCCTGGACAATGTTGAGTAGTCGAGGATAGATCTCATCATAGCCCATGACACTGCCCGTAGCGCACGCGCACATGTTCACCAGTGCGGCATTGGGCAATGTATCTCTGGCATCGCGCTTTTGTGCAGGCACCTCATTGTCGTGGGTGCAGTCCATGAGTAGCGCGTGTAATGGGCTTTGCTTTATGCGATGTACTTTCTCAGGCAGTGTAGCCTTATTCCCATTCCCGCCATTCATTTCGGCAACAATCCCTTCGTTCTTGGAAACCTCGTCAATTTCAAAACTGCCGATTGGTATACCTCCATTCATGTGAACGAGTCGACTGATCTCTTGGGTACTCCAGGCTTGCATGGCTTCTCGAATGAGAGCGCTAATGCCCAGTCTCTTGACGAAAATGTAGTCCATTTCCTCCGAACCAGTGAAAAGCTCTGCGAAAACTGCCAAATTTGGCCTGACTTGCCGGGCTTGGTCGAGGAGGTACTCGGCTACAACTAGAGGTGTCGAATGGCAATTGTCAATACGGAAGCCAGCAAAGTACTTGGCCATTAGACGAGTGTACTTGGTCATAAAGTCCCATAGGAATGGATTGTCCTCTGGGGAATCGCCGTAGCGTAGTTTGACGCAATCGCCCCAGACGATGACTTCTCGCCGGAGGTATGCACGAGAATCGGAGCCAGCATGATCTTTCAAAGCATTGGCAGCCCATATCCAGCCGTTGTTGACCAAAGACAGACTCTTTGGGTCGTGCTTCTTGGTAGTCTCGTTCCGGGGTAGCCTCGTGAAGTAGGATTCGATTAGAGCACTTTTCGGACCAATCGCTCCCAGCTTAGGTCCGTGATCTTCCAGCCGAACGTATTTGATGCGGTCGAAAAGTTGATCTTGGATTGTCTTGACGTCGGAGTCATATTTCTTGTAGAAGGGTTCGTTCAGCTCATTGAGAATGTCTGTGATAGATTTGAGAGCAGCCTCTCTGTTTGAGTCAGCTTCGCAGCGGCCATGTAGCACGGTCAGCAGAGCAGCACCAATGCCAGCATTAATAGTACGTCCGAATCGTGAACTCATTTCGTGGGCTCCTTCAAAGCTGTTGGCTAGCAGGGAGTCGGCTTTTTGCTTCAATGTCCAAGCCTTGACACCTTCCAAACCACCCACATTGGGGCTAAATGCCTCTCTCGGGATGGAGATCTGGCCACGCGACCAAGCATCGACAATCCGCTCGGCATCGCTCTTGACATTGACTACGTAGAATTCCCAAAGTTTCAAGGGTACTATGCAATGGTCTTTGACTCCAGCGATGACCTTGTTGAGGTCATCGACGTTTGCCAGCGTGGTGGGCAAGCCGTAGGACTTCAGTTCATTGCCAAACTTCAATAAGGCGTCGTCGAGTGCAAGAGCGGATTCTAACCAGGGGGCGGTCTCGATGTTGTACCCTGCCTCTGGGTGCTCTTCCAACCACTTACTGTTGTTGGCCGTATGATTCCAGACCACGTCGGTCAGTCCCAGCAAACCGTGCTCTCTCTCCATCGTAGCAATCAATGTGGCCACGTCCTGTTCACCGTTGGGGAAGCAAGCGAAATCAAACTTCGATTGGTCGCGTATGCTATAGGGCGAGTTGGAATCTCCTCGCTCCATCAGAGGTGTGAAATGGACCATGTTGTAGTTCCTTCCTCCAATGCCCCTCAGGTGTTTCTCCCAGTCATTGGGGTATTTACCCATGAATTTTGACACGACAGAGAAAACAGACAGGGAGTCCAATGCGAGGACAGTGTCGCCGAGGATGAGCTTGGGCTCGACATCGATGTAGTAAAGAGGTGTTCTCGTAGGCCTGGACGGCGAGAGATCCGAGATAGTGAAGTCGGAAAGCGGTGTGTATGTAATGTAGAAAGCAAAAGCTCCGGCAACGTGAATGGGAATGTCGATTTGGAGGGTTCCATTGAAGTCGGGATGAAGTCTGAAGGCCCCACTGTGTCAATCGGGCTACATCTGGGGACTTTATGTCACCCACTTAGATTGCCTGAACTTGTGACGGTCGAAGGATTTTCCAGCCTCTGGTATGTTCGCCCAAAGGCTTCCTTCCCGACACACTGAGCTGGTACCCTCAATCTCGAAGCGGATAATGTAGGCGGGGTCTGTAGGAGCAGGCATGTAGATGTATTCCTTGCCTCCCGGGATGTTCGGGGCACCATCATCGGTCAAGGGTAAGAGGTAGACTTCTTGCGAGGTACTTTTGCTTTCAGGCATAACGAATGATGCTGACGGGGTAATAGTTATAGGAAGAAGTTGGACAATAGGACTAATTCTTCACCGTTTGAGGTATGAAAGTGGAGATGATTGCGTGGCATAGGGAACAATCCAAAGGAGGGAAAGCATCTTGCACAGAGATAACGCAGCACTGCAATAAAATTAATTAGGAAAGAGCGTATGACAAGTAAACATCTTGCTGCTCATTAGGTACCTTACTTGGAGAACAACGGCGATTTTGCTGACTAAGCCAATTCTGCTCATATCGCCCTCAATGTACCACTTCTTACCGCTCCAATGCTCCATCACCCATCGTCAACGGCACCAGAATTCACGTCTTGAGCCATATAGTGATGGCTGTAAAATGGATTGATACAGCACGCGCAGGGTCGATGCTGAGCTAACAGGTGCAGGAGAAGCACGTCCCACACGTTTACAATGCTCTCCGCCTCACTGACCTTCCATGCCAGTCTTTTCGCGCAGTCCCTACCCCCAACTCCACCCCCCACCTTCCCTCAGAATGCCTCCAATCGTCCAGGGCCAAATCTTTGCTACACTTGCCGAATTCAAAATCGCCCTCCGCGACTGGGCCATTGAGCGCAATTGGACTCCCCACATCCTCGACAGTGACAGCCACCGAGTTCGTGCTGGTTGTCGTTCTTCTCCTGATTGTCCTTTTCGCATAAGAGCGAATTACAGTGTCAAGAGAGGGGATGCTAAGGTCACTACTTGCGATGACAACCATACGTGCGAGCCTGTTCAGGCCAGTGCAGAGGGAAGGACGCATCAGGATATCAAGAGGGCGGAGACTGGGAAGCTAAAATTCTTGCTGGAGGCTGTACCCAAGCTCATGACCGTGACGTTGGATACGAACATTCTGGAGATCATCGACACTGTGGAGCGCAAATATGGGCAAAAAATACCGACGAGACAGGCGCAGAAAGTGAAGTCGAATCTAACGGACAGAGTCAAAGGACCATGTCGGCACTGCCATCAGCTTGGCCACACACGAAGGCATTGTCCTCAGCTTCGAGACTCTGCTGCTGGGCCTATGACGCTCAATACATTACAGCGAGAGCTGTCGCACTTTGCAGGTCAAGACAATGACGATAGCACTTATGCAGATGGTGGACTGGAGCTGGATTCTGGCAATGATACGGCGCCAGGGCCAACAAATTACTCGAAGGGTCAACAGCCCAATGACCAACTCCAGCCACCCTCATCAGGAGGTTACAGCCAACCATACCAAACCGGCAATGGCATACCTGTGGACCCAAATCTGGCCAACAGGATCCAAAGACTGAACTCTAGTGAAGTTTCCGTGCCAATGCAACCCGCCATCAACCAGGACAGTAGCCTGCCTGAACATCAAGGCCCGCCGCAGAATCAAGCGTCCAATCATGGACAGACTAGAGCACCGCAGGAGACCAGGCTTGCGGCTGCACGGTTGATGCAGCGAGCCGCTGAGCTGATGCAGGAGGCCGCCAGGCTGAATTTTGAAGCTGCGAGGTTGACTGTGTCCGTCGCGAGTGCAGATGCATGATTCCACTGGATCGGGAGTGGTTCTCGGTAGGACCGAGACACCCCCACATATTGCTTGAAATCCACAGAAGTGGCGCACAGAGTACAGTCCAATCGTGGGAGTCGTGAGGTGAACATCATTCTCCTTTGGGACAAATATATCCGCCCCTATAAACTGGAGACTCAACTATCTGGAGGACTTGAGCATGCCCAATGAGACGAGAGTAAGGGACGTGTCCATCCCTTGTCATGATTCTCATACTAATTATCCACGCTTTAGAAATATCTGCAAAGATGCTTGCCTGATTCCTGCTTCCAGTAATTTCTAACGAACATCACTTCCTATCTATGCTATCGCAGAGCTAGTAGTTCGGGACTATCATAGCAAGCGGTTTGCCCAGCCAGAATGCCTTCCATGTGAACTATTATACAGGATCTTGGTGGCGATCTATTTTCGCCGTTGCCGTTGCTATTAGGTTCAGAGATGGTCCATATTCAAGACTTCATCAAATAAGCATGCAATGCAATGTCTTCTGCTTTCTCAAGATATCTTGGCCAGTCCCTCTTACTAGCCTCATTCCTGCCCTCAATTATTATATTCCCTTACCAGTTGCAAGACCCACAGTCGTATTTGTTCTTTGAACAAAATACAACCAATGCGTGCCCTCACAGCTACAGCACTATACAGAATTTAGATTTTATCATCGAGCAACTACCGCAAATGCATACATAGCTGTCCTCGTCGTACGCGTTGGCGGATGAGAGACTTCCTCGCGAATTGTAGTCCTTTGAGTTCGCTCAGCTAAGCCTACCGTGACGCATCTCAATTAATGCTCTAGCACGACGCTGTCCAGTCCGTACTTTCAACACGCAAGTCTGCCATCTACTACGTATCCCTAGCTGGGAGAAAATCTTTTGCTGCCTCTAGCTTGTGTCTATCGTGTATGCAGATAGTTGCTCAATCTAGCTGAAAAACTTGGGCTCCTCAAGATTATGACTTAGTCTATGAATTGGTCTTCGCTATGACGCTAACGGCATTCCATGAGCAACAACGTATGTACTGAATTATCTACGCGCCTGAGACGTGTCACAAGGGATGAATCGTCAAGCAAGGCTGCGGGGTCAGATTACGTACGGTTCGACAGAGATACTAGGAATTCGGGTTGACTAGGCGAAAGTTTTGGTACTGATTGGAGCTTTACGAAAAAAGGGAGACTGAGTTGAGCACTGCACTATATAGTCATTCTCCACGTATAGCATCCCCTTTAAAAGACCTGAGATGGCCAGCTGTGTAACACGATACGAGCTATTAGACTTGGTTTCTCCCGTATATCTTGGTAACTGCGACATCAGTATCAGAGGCGATGACGTTGGCCAAAGATCCAGTGTCACTGGACCTGCCTTGCAACATCATTGCGGTCTTTGTTCCCCACTCAGGAGCTCTATGATGCTCTGGTGTATTGTGGAACTGAAATTCGACAATTCATGGCCTTGCTGTCAAGCTGACCGACAAGGCTTACCTCTAATCCAAGTAGTCTCTGCACCACATCACCGTACATGGAGGGGCGAGCTAGACGCTCAGCCCCGAGCCAGGCTGCCCGCGACACGGTCATATACCTTTGGGGAAAAGCTCGGACGCACGCTGCTTTGCGTGCACTCAATACAAAGCCCATTCGGCTGTATACTTCAAAGAAGACAAACAACATGAGTTTTGGCTTCGGGGTCGGCGACTTCAGCGCTGTGGGTACACTCTGCTTGAAAGTATACCAAAGGTACAAAGACTCGCCGGGGAACTATAGAGAGCTTTCTAGCGAGGCAGGGGCCTCGCAAAATGTCATCAAAGAAAACGAAGGGATATCCTCGCAGCAAAGATTGAATGCTGGGCAGAAGGCCAGGTTGGCGTTATCGAAGGTGGGATGTGAAGAAGTACTTGCCGAGCTTGATTATTTGCTTGTGAAGTATGAGAGTCTGGGGACGGAAGAGCGGAGGAAAATTAATAGGGTGGGGTTTGCGATGCAGGATGTTAACACTATACGATTGAGATCGATTTCGAATGTGTCGATGCTTGATGCCTTAATAATGTGTACGTGGACACTTTAAAGGACTGTGATGGCATACATAGCTCACTGATCCTCTTAGCGCCTCTCATGCTAGACTCGAAGGCAAGCTTAATGGAATTATCTCGGAGAAACGATCTGGGTATCGTAAGAGGCTCCATCGCCTCGTTCGAGATAATTGATTCAGTTGCTGGAGACGATAGAGAGACGTGGGAGGCGCTTCGTAGGGAATTGAAAGAAGTTGGCGTCTCCCCAGGCATCATTGCAGAGAGAAAGGAATTCATCATTGCGTGGTTCCAAGACGCTGTTGCAGCGGGCAAGTTGGATGAGGATTCACTAGAAGATGACGAGTACAAAGCTGACTTCGCCAACAACAATCAAAATAGTACTCCAAGTCCAAGCGATGGCGGTGCTACTACCATGACAGAAGTGTCAAGGCCCACTACACACCAATCAGCATGGCAGCCGAAACACAAGCGGGACTCTCGATCACGGAATGTGCGAAAGTGGTCGCGATTGCAAGTCTCCTATCTGATTAACAGAGTAATATTCAGAGATAGGCGTTTTATTGAAGGTGCAGTAGCAGGAGATTTGGCGATCGTGTTGAAAATGCTTGACAAAGGAGCCGATGTTCATGCAATAACCACTTTTCGTGACGCGAAATTGACAACGTTGCATTTGATTTCAAAGCACGGCGAATTGAAAATCGCACCGCTGCTGCTTGAGAAGGGAGCCGAAGTCGATGCCAAAGATCGACTGGGTCACACTCCGTTGCATGTCGCAGTGCGATCTTGGCTGGGTCTGAACAACGCATTTCTAGACAGAGCACTTATCGGCGATGGCAATGTTCCTAAGGATTACAGTAAGCTTGCAAGAAAATCGAATTAGTCCGAGGCGGTGACACTGGTACTCTTAGACGCGGGCGCTGACGTACATGAGAATGACAACATTGGGGAGAAAGTGCTGTCAGGGTTTGCACGTCCTGAAATCAAAGACGACGTCCTCCTGCCGCGGATACAACGAGCACTTCAGCGCGGCTAGCAAGCCGTTCATACTCAAGCGTAGCTCTGGTCCATCATGCGCTCAACCAGATCTCAACACATCAAAAAGATAGAATTGCGCACCCGCTATGTGGAAGATGGCAGCAGCAAACCCTACCATTAGCTCTAAACAAGAAGGGCTCTCAGTCACCATCTCCTAGGCCTCGCCTCCGATGCTGCCAGAGTTCCAGCCGGATACCGCAAATTCGATTAAGGTGGCGAGGAGAGATACTTATTGCAAGAGACTGGCTTGGTTTAGAGTTATTGAGCAAGTATCTAGTTCTGGTGAATGTAGTACCTAATCATGATGATGGTGTTCCTGAGCGGCGTCTGGTATTGAAAGCATGGGACTGAGGGCGGATTGTGAGATGTTTGGAGATTGAGTGTTCGAGTACTCGTAGCAAGCCCGTATTCCGAGTAGGATGATAAGGCAATTTTTTAGTGTCTGATTCCTTCCCGATTCAACTTCCCGGGTCTCTATTCGTAGTGCCTGCAGCTCTCCTCACGTCCTCATCCTTCAGCCAGATGCGAATAAGTAAAAGTTATACTGAGCTTGCTCTCATGGCATTCACTTAAGCCATCGGCCCCAAGATTGTTAGGATTGTCGATATGCCAATTTGACCACAGCAGATGCAAGGACAGACCCTGATGAGTAAGAGTCTAGCATCAACGGCCTCGTGGGCCGAGGGTGCCAATATCTTCCCACTCGAAAGTCTTGGCTATCTTCAGCCTTGGAAGGGTTCACCCCCTAACTGCTCGCACCCTCAAACCGCTGACCCGTAGGGCTGATGCCCGGAGTCCACCTAGAGACCCCCCTAGTCCTCATCACTTTCGCGACAAGCATAGTCCCCGGAACTTCCCAAAATTTTGCCCGGAGGATGAATTTCTAGGGTGTTCTTTAGGGGCCGAAGGGTCTTCTGGGCTTCAGCCCTACGGGACGAGCGGTCCTTTTCAACAGTGACTTACGCCCAACAACCCTCCAGATCCCAATCGCAAGATAACAGATATTACGCCCGATCCTACATTACATTAAACTGCACCTCATCCACCGCTAACATAGCTACCACCACCTCATCCGCTCTACGTCGTCTTTCCACCCTCTCCGCTTCCCTCCGCATACCCTCCCCTACAAGGCAGCTGTCGACAGCCTCATCCAGGAAAATGGCCTCCCTCAGCCCTCACGAGCAGAAGCATAAAGTGACGATAGTGGGATCAGGCAATTGGTGAGCTACGGTCAGCTCCACGCCGCGGGCGTAAGCTGACATCTACTCTCGCTGTGGAGGGGTTCAGCCATTGCGAAGATAGTAGCAGAGAATACGAAAGAACACCCTGAGATATTCCAGCCAGATGTACAGATGTGGGTGTATGAAGAGGAAGTCAGCGTTACAGAAGCCTCAAAACACTATGACCCCAAATCCGAATTCTCAACCCAAAAGCACAAGCTCACGAGACTGATCAACCACTTCCACGAAAACGTCAAATACCTCCCCAACATCGCCCTCCCGGCCAACATCATCGCAAACCCCTCCCTTCAAGACTCTGTCAAGGACTCCAGCATCCTCATCTTCAACCTCCCCCACCAATTTATCGGCGGCCTCTGCGACCAAATGAAAGATTCCGTCCTCCCCTATGCCCGCGGCGTCTCCTGCATAAAAGGTGTCAGCGTTTCCTCAGAAGACATCCAACTCTTCTCCGAATCAATAGGCGAAAAGCTTGGTATCTATGTCGGTGCGCTCTCAGGCGCCAACATAGCGAATGAAGTTGCACAGGAAAAATTCTCAGAGACAACAGTCGCCTACGATCCCCCAGCTATGGACTCGCGCAATCCAACTCCAAAGGAAGGCCGTACGCCCCAAGCTTCCCAGCTCGATTTGACACAGATAACGGAGCATAAAGACTCTAAGGGGAAGACGTCCAGAGTCCGCCTGACATCACAGCCACAAGAGCTCCCGCCAATTGACCACGAATTAATGCATACTCTATTCCACCGGCCCTACTTCCATGTCCACGTCGTCTCTGATGTCGCTGGCGTCTCTTTGGGCGGTGCTCTCAAGAATATAGTAGCCCTGACCGCCGGTTTCGTCGCTGGAATGGGCTGGGGCGACAATGCAAAAGCGGCTATCATGCGCATCGGGCTCTTGGAGATGCGAAAGTTCGGAAAAATGTTCTTCGAAAATAGTGTTCGCACTGCTACGTTTACGGAAGAAAGTGCCGGCGTGGCAGATTTGATTACGAGCTGTAGCGGGGGAAGGAATTATAGGTGTGCGAAGATGAGCGTGGAGGAGAAGATCTCAATTCAGGAAGTGGAGAAAAGGGAACTCAATGGACAAATGTTGCAGGGTGTCAGTACTGCAAAGGAGGTGTACGAATTCTTAAAAACGAGGGGAAAAGAAGGAGAATTTCCTCTGATAACCAGTACTTATCGTGAGTAATGTATTATGTGATGTTCTCGTGGGGGTTGTGCTAACGCACCACAATAGGTATACTTGAGGGAGAAGTGAAAGTTGAGGATCTGCCAGATTTGATTGCGAAACCGAACAAGTTTGAATGATAGGAGAACCCCTAGATATTGTGCATTGGTGATAAGATGTACCCGGAAAACAAAGTCGCCATGGGGCTAAAGAACAAATTCGCTGTTTTTGGATGAAGTGAATGATCCAACTACCTTACGCATCTTCCGTATCTTCCACCACAAAACTTTTCAATTATCACTATCTCTTTTCCAAACAATCTCTCACCCATCCCAGCCTCCTACCAGATATCAAAACCATCTTAACCCCTCTTCCGCTAATCTCTCTCATACCTTCGAGGTTATATCCCAGAGTTTCTCCGAATCCATCAATTCAACCTCAGTTCCAACCTCCAACTCCGACCTTCCAATCTCTAACCATTCTCCCTCCACATTTGACATTGATTCCGACCAATAGCCAACCAACCTCATCTCGCATCCATCCTCAGTCGCCATCAGTCAACATCCTCTTCGCTAATATTTCAGTTTCAGCTCTCCCTCACTCTCGAAGGGTTTAATACCATACATCTCCCAGATACGTCACTGAAGTCTCACCTCGAACATCCCAATCTTCAGCAACTCCCACCCCTTAGTTGCAACTACCCTCCCAACGTTCGATGCCTCTGCGACTCTCTTTCCAACAAAGCTCATCTCGCATCCATCCCTAGACGCCACTCCCCGACGTCCTCTTCCGTAATAAGCCAGCTTCGGCTATCGTACAGCTCTCGACTGCGCAAGCATGACACCAGCAGAACAACGCCGAAATATATACAGCATGCCTCGTAGCAGCAGCGATCAAAGCACTCCCCCCGCCCAGTCTACCGCTCCAAGCTCTGCAGGCAACGGAACGAGCACGGGTGCTACCTCCCAGACCAGTGGTACACCAAGGCCGGGTATTCCACGGACTGCGGATACGAGTCCTGTGACGAAGAGGAAGCGTGGAGAGCCCATGTTCGGGATTGCTTCGAGTGGGAGCGGGATCGCTGCACGGACTAATGTTACTGGCTCCTTATCGAGGAAGGATGGTACGCAGGGAGACAGGGATGGTGGCGAACGACGGAGGATAGATGCGAATGCACAGGACAAGGATAGTGGTGTGAAGAGGGTCAAGAGGGAGGAGTCTGTTGTGGCGACGGAACCCAAGGAGCTGAAGGGTGAGAGGGATGTTGTAGAGTGAGTACACCGTTCAGAGCGTAGGAAATGATGCTAACGATCGTTTACAGCTCTGACTACGACTCAATAACATTCGTCTACATCGGCCCAGAAGTCAAGAGTTTCGGCATACACAAAGGACTACTGCTCAAAGCCTCGACATTCTTTAGAGGCATCTTTTCTGGCGAATACAAGCCCGAAGCAGGGGCCAAATCCGAAGACGCCGTCGAAATCATGTCATACGATGATGGCTCGAAGGCCATCACCCTTCTCAACGAAGACCCATCAATCTTCAAGCGGTTCAACGACTGGCTCTATACCGAGAAGGTCACCACGAGAGCGGAAACAGCGAGAGATTTGGTGTGGAACGTGATCGTCGATACCTACATCTTCGCCGTACGCCGCGGTATCCCCCGCCTACAAAACTCCTGCATAGACGTCGCGATCAGAAAGATTGAGGCAGGCGGTTTGTTTCCCAGCCAAGCGATCATCAACCCGCTCTGGAAAGTCACTGGCGCAGTCCGGCCTTTGCGCAGGCTGTTCTTGCAGTTGTTCGCTGTGAAGTGTTCTTTGAAGACTGCTTTGGCGAATAACCAAGGTTATTGTCAGCGATTCTTGCATGATCTAGTGATAATTCTTTATGAGATGAAAAGGGATGGGAAGAATGGGGGCGAGGTGGACTTTTGGAAGGCTAGAACGATGTGGTATATCAATAAGGAGGACAATCCAGTGGCGGTTGACTAAGGAGACGGCAAAGGAGCGGTCTGGAGGCATAGTAGAGGGGTTTCTAATCGGAGGTTTTGAGAAGGCAGGGCCTGATTTCTGATGCGATGACTATGGTTTTGCGAGCTTCCCATATACCTCATCCAAGCAAGTTTCACCGCACGTAAAGCAAGCTCGAACACTTGCTTTTAGATAGCTCTTGCAGCAAGATCTATATCTAGCATCCAGCCTTCAATACACATCGACCGCAGAGCAAACGCCCATCATCTCTCCCCACATACGCATGACCATTGTCATCCGCACTCCACTCTCTCCCCTCAACCACACTATCTCAGCCTCCTAGCTTCTCTCTCCGATTCCAGCAGGCACAGGATATCGTCTTCACGTACTGTACGAATTCCACTTATTAGCCTTCATTCAATCAAAAACAGCCATCGACCATCCAACGTAGTGGAAAAGGTAGGAAGAGAGGGTAGCCGTACCTGGGCCCTTAACATTACGGATGATAGACCTCGTAGTATCATCCATGAACTCGACACGGACTTGGGTCACGCCTCCTCTCGAACCTATCACACATCATCAGCTTCTCCGTTTTCCCATTCAAGCCCCCAACTCTCCAAAGGTTTATGCAGAGCCGCAAGCGAAGAATTTGACAATGCAATAGGGGCGTACCTGTGCGGCCGAGCACGCGGGTCACTTTGACGAGCTTGACGGGGATCTTGCCGGCATCCATCTTTGCAGGCTTTGTGTGTTGCGCTGTAGAGGATTCGGGGGGGGGTTGTCTTGGGTGTAGAGATGGAGTGTGGAGAGATGTAGCTGCGATGTAGATTTCGTTTTCGCGGTTTGGAAAGTTTGTGGGTGAGATGGTGTGCCAAGGCGCTAAGATAAGAGGGTGGTAGGGCTGAGGTGGGATCGGTGAAAAATCATGTAGAGTACATATTCCCGGTGGTTTTTGCAGGCATCTACCAGTGTCACGCTGTGCCATTGGGTCTGCTTGGGCATACTCGCGGCTATTTTTTACTCCATAGATTGATCATTGAGAGCTGTTCGAGCTTCAAAGCTCGATTCTCGGCGCACAATGGATCTCGTCAACCAGTGAGTTATTCCCATCACCCCCCCCCCAAGTCGGACCCTCACACTGCCAATTGCCCAATGGCTAACACTCTTCCAAGCCTAGAGGGTCGTCTTCTCTTCGCTGTCCCCAAGAGTGAGCACCCAAATATTTGCTCTGGCTCTCACGGAAACAATTGCTAAGTCCCTTCCCAGAGGGCCGACTTCAACAAGCCACCCTTGACCTCCTTGCCGGCTCCGATATCCAATTCCATCGTGAAAATCGCAAAGACATTGCTCTCGTCAAGAATCATGATATCGCTCTTGTATTCCTTCCTGCAGGCGATATCCCGATGTTTGTGAGAAAGGGGAGGGTCGATTTGGGAATCACTGGAGGAGATCAGGTGGCGGAGCATGAGGCGAAACTATTGCTTAAAAGGGAAGAGATGGGCGGGGATGGGCATGAGGATGGAAAATTGGATGTAAGGGGGGTGGAAGAGGTGCTGGAACTGGGGTTTGGGAAGTGTAGGTTGCAGGTGCAGGTGCCGGAGAAGGGGAAGCTACAGACACCCAAAGAGTTGGTTGGGAGGAATGTGGTGACTAGCTTCGTGGGGCTGACTGAGCAATATTTTGCAAGGTTAGAGGGCCAGGAGAAGGGGATGACGAACGGGGATGTCGCTGAGCCGTTGACAAAGCGGTTGAAGACGCAGATCGAATATGCTGGGGGTAGTGTAGAGGCGGCTTGTGCGCTCGGTGCGGCGGATGGAATTGTTGATCTTGTTGGTATGGGTCCAACCGTCCTTTGGCCTTGGGACGAGAATGCTAACATTTCTTAGAATCTGGAGAAACGATGAAAGCGGCTGGCCTAAAAGCCATAGAAACAGTTTTCGAAAGCACAGCTGTGCTCATAAAATCAAAACACACTTCAAATCAAAAACTCGTCGACATGATCGCTAGGCGGATAAGAGGCGTTATAAGTACTTTCACCATATCTTTTCCCATATCTCCCCTCCAAACGCCATGCACTTTACTAACACATTGAAAAGGTGCACAGAAATACGTCCTCTGCCAATACAACATTGACCGTTCCTTCCTTGAAGGAGCCACAGCCATCACACCCGGCAGACGTGCCCCTACTATAACAGCACTTGAAGACCCGACCTGGGTAGCTATTAGCTCGATGGTGCTGAAGGACAGCATAGCTAATGTGATGGATGATCTGACTGTAGCTGGTGCTACGGATATCTTGGTGTTGCCGATTACTAATTCGAGAACTTGATGAGAGGGATAGAATTGACTACGTTGCGGTATGCTGAGAGTTGAAAAGGCTCTAAACTTATAAAACACTACTTAACGGCCTTTAGCTACTTGCTTAGAGGGGGAATCTTGATTGCTCCAATAGAGACCAGAACCAAAGACAGGATCTGACGGCGGTACAATCTATGAAGCAGCCTTCGGAGTATATTGGTGTCTGTATTACAAGATAAGGTAGGCCTACACACAGCTTTGCAGACCACAAGAGTGGCAGGACTCATCGAGTGAATATACCGCGGCACTCTAATTTTTGCGACACAAAGACCAAGCAATCAACCACGATCTCAGTCATTATAGCTGCAGCCCGTGCGCTTTCTTGTCCAGGTCTTTGCATCGACTACAGGTCTCAAGCCAAGTCTAACAGAAGTACTAAGACAAGATTATTGTGTGATTACTGCGATCCTTTATACATGAGAATTCTGCCTGCAACAAATGAGCCTGAAAAGTCAAAATGCGCTGGTAGGAGAGACCGAAGCGAGATAGTATAAGTAGCGAGCAAAACATGTGGAAGATGAACAAGACCACAATACTAAGCACCGACCTTTCCATTGTCAACCTCCCACGCGACATTGTCCATACACCTACTAGAAGATTCTAACTTCTAAAAACGAAATCTGATTCAATATGCATACAAACAATTCAGCGAAAGTATGAAAAAAGGCTCTTCGCGACCACCATCCCCACCCTCATGCCCTCGCCACCACAAACCCAAACGCCCTACCCTTCACCCTCTCACCCACCCACTGCCTCACTCTCAACCTCCGGCCTTACACCCACCTCCATCCCGCCTTTGACCAGCGGCCTCCGCCGCGCCAGCTTCAACCTCCCTGACTTCGACATCTGGTACGCGCCTCACTTGCCAAATCCACTAAACGGCTGTCATCCTGTCCTAGGACCGCAGAAGAGGACTTGCAACTTGATACGGAATCAGAGCCAAAGAAGGCACCGAATAAGTTAACAATGAGATTTGCCCACGCCACCCCTCCTCAAAGGCCAACGCGTGATAACTTTGCGAGTCCCTCCTCCCACCACTTCCGACAACGGGGATCCCTGTCGTGCGAGATCCAAATGCACGTCGCGAGGAGATCCGCTGCCCAGTCGGCGCTGCGTTCTGTACGCGGGCTTCTGAGGAGACGGTCTTGGAGTGTGGGGGAAGATTTGCGTTGGTGCGCAAAGGGCGAGGGGGGAGTTTGGTGGTGAGGGTGGTGGGTGAGAGGGGGGGGGGGGAGAAGAGTGGGGAGATGATGTGGGAAGGTTAAATAGAGAGAGACGAGGGGATATACGATACGCCAAGCAGTGGATGGATTTTCAATCATCAGTTGGCTTTCGAGATGCGAATCTTGTAACACGATGGATGTTGCTGGTCACACCCATACCATGTCTGCTTGTGTACCCTCAGGCGCTTGACAGAGATTCTATCGTTATCGTCATTACCGCCCACTTCGTCCACCAAAGTCGTGGATAAGCAATGCTCAACCCCGTCGCACATTCAAGATCTCAGAGCTCATGCTATCAGATTCGGTGCTGCTCTCTGTGTCATCATCTTCGTCCTCCCCTACGTAGTTTCCACCACGCAGCGGCACTATCGGAATAGGCACATTTCTCGCGGTAGTCTGGGAGTTTTGTCTGGCTTCGCCACGGCCACTGTTTGGCGTTGAGCCGACGAGGGAGACTTCGTCTTGTTCATCGTTCTCGATATCCTTGATTTGAGGTTGTACTTCGTCGTCGCTGCCATCCTCTAGCCCATCACTGGCTTCATGATCTCGATTTTGCTCTGCTCGACGCACGACGAGGACTTGTGAGCTCATACTATCAGACGATGATGGTGACTGTGATGCTTGTGAGATTGAATTTCGAACCTCGCGAACCCTTTGCTTAGGAGACGATGAAGCTCTCTTTAGGGTTAGCGATAGTGAAAGGGGATCGTCGCTTTCAATTTCATCGTCGGTCTGGGGCCAAGGCAGTAAATTTTTGTCCGGTGGTCGCTTTGGGGAGCTGGAGGTACTTCTGTTGGCCGTTTTTGCGGCGAGAATGGGAGCGACTGGTAGCTGCTTTGGCGTTGAGCGCGGAGCGAAGTAGGCGGTAATGTCTTTGGGACTCGAGATACGTTGGGGGCCAAGCCTGCGCGCTTGGGATATTGGTGGAGCGTTGTTGGTGGCAGCCTTTCCTGAAATGTTTGATTCTGATTCAAGGGAGACTTTCCTTTTGTTGTTTTGGGTAGGTGGGCTGATGTCTGGTTTTGTCCGCACCTCAGAGATGGGTAAGCTTGAAGAAGAAGACGACTGCAGTCTGGAATCTATTGCCCCCTCTAGCCGTTTGCTGGGGTTAGGCCTCGATCCGTGCGGGAAGTTCGGCGTCATGCTGAGTTTTCTGGGCTTGGACTTGTTGGGCGATACTGCTTTGATGGGTGAGTCTGAGGTTGGCACAAGATGATGATCTTGATGAGGCTTCGAAGTTGGTCTTGCCGGTATCACTGTAGTTGGCGTAGAGAACTCGACACCTATACCTGGTGTTCTCTGCGCTGGCCGTGAAGGATCTGAATGCGTCGCTTCTGGTGGCGATGTTCTAGCGGGCCGTGAAGGATGCGCGTGCAGGTTCCGAGGCGGGGTGGACGCAGCGCCCACCAGAGAATCTGATGATGAGTCCGATACTGCACTGCTATCGCGTGTGCTGTTAGGGAGGAATCGTCGGAGAAGAGCTTCCCTCTCGGCTTCTGCATTGTATGTAGCTATTACATCGATGTCTTCGATCTCGTTCTCGCTTCGGCTCTTGCCGCCTTTGGTTTCGTCCACCTCGTAGCTTGGAAGCTTGGGCGATCGTGATTGAGACGGGGACATCGCACGCTCCTGCTGCGGAAGGCTTTTGCCTTTTAACGTCTGCTCTGATTGTGCGAGTGGAGAGGTAGTGTCCATGTACAAAAGACCACTGGACACCTTTCGCCTCTTGGGAGATGGACCAAGTTCATCAAGCGATTGATCCCCTGAGGTCGTGACTTCCCGAGAGGTTGCTTCATCATGACCTTCTTCTATAGGTTCTAGCCCACTTGCTTGCATCATAGAGTAGGCAGGTATTCTTGATGGTAGCTCGGGCTCAGATTCGGCCTCTGAGCTTTCGGATGAGGCTCTCTTGGGTGATTCTTGAACGGTAATTGGCCTCTCTTGGCTTGGCTTGGGGCCATTGAAGGCTGGAATTACAACAGCAAACTTCCTCGGTCTACCTGGTGGCCGCTTGACTGCGTTCGTTGGTCCAGGTGTGAGAGATACCTCTCGTGAAGTATCATCGCCAAGGTACTTCTTCGGTCGTCCTGGTCCCTTCTTAGGGGGTTTCAAAGCATCTAATCTGGCTTGCTCTTCCTCGCGGTGATCCTCGGCAAGGAAGTCCTCATTTTCGAAACGCTCCAATTCGGCGGGAGTGACATGGTCGAGGATCTTTGCTAGAGGTATTTCAACGGGATCTTTAGTGACGATACCGCCGAACTTCGTGCCGATTACGAAGATGATGTTGCCATTTCCGAGTACGAAACGGCTGACGATGACTTTGCGCCATTTACTGCTGTGAATGCCATTGGAAGCTGGAATTAGTTGGCTGTTCTGGACAGGAGGGCGTTGTGATTGTGGTACGTATCGCGGTTTGGCTGGGACGAAAACCTGCGATTCTTAATAGAGTGACTAGGAAGTGAAAGCTATACAATGGTGTCCCTTGATCTAAGGTTGCCAATAGAAATAGTACATACATGTTTTAGTTTTCTGATTCCAGGTAATGATGGCGAGTAAGTAGTTGATGAGAGGAATCGGTTCCTTTTAACGTTTGTCGGGGCGGCTTTGCGGGGTGATCGGCCCCAAACTTGTTGGACGAACTCATCGAACCTCAAGTCTCGTATACGGTCGCCTTGGATCGCTTTTAAGGGTGAGACTGTCAGATAAATATATTAATGACTTGCTGGTATTAATAAGAGCTTCAGAGTCATGGACTACTCACCTGTAGTATTGTTCATGGTTGTTTGTCGCGGGTTTAAATGAATTTGAGTAATAAAACAAAAGAGATTTAGAGACGATATTTAAGCTTTAGACTAAGATTTTTACTAATTTTACAATATTATAACTTGATAATCTAGCGAGATAAAGAATTATCTTATTTAATAAGTTTAATATAGAATATAATATTGTAATATAAAGTAGTCTCGATAATTATTCTATTTCCAATATTCTTTTTAAATATTAAATTTCCGTCTTATTATCTTTATCTATAAAAGTATAATCCAGTCTCAAAATTTTAGTTTATTAAGAGTATTTAGACTATTTTATAAATACTCCCGAGGTTTAAAATATTACGATTATACTCGTTTTCCTACGATTTATATTTAATAAATTTATATTAAATAAATTTATATTTAATAAACTACGTACTACTATACCCGATTAAGCCTAGTATACCGCTGCCGCTATAATATTTCTAAATATCTTAATATATATAGAATTTATTCTTTACTCCCTAGTTAGTTATTTTATTTAATATATTTATATATTACGGTTTCGCTATATTTCTATATAATTAAATCTAATTAGGCTAGCGTGCCTTGGCCCTAATTTAATTTCTAGTTTATAAATACTTTTATAAAACTCCTATAATTAGAATTCTATTTAAACTACGGTTTTTATATAATTCCTATATTTTCTAAATTTTTAATATAATTCTAACTATTCTTCTTCGTTAATAAGTAAAGAAAGTTATATTAGAAAGTAGTTATAGTTTTATTAATACGAAAAGCGGAGTATATTATAATATTTATTAATAATAACTTATAGAGAGAGAGCGCCGTTAACGAAGGGGATAATTATAATTAATATATACTCTTTATACTCTAAACTCTTATCCTAGTAAGATTTAATAAAGTTATAGAAAATATAACGTAAAGAGTAGGCCCGAAGAGTTTAGGTTTTAGATCCGTCTTAATATATTAATAAAATAATATTTAGAGTTAAACTATTCGAGATAATAATATAAATTAATAAAGATAATTTATTCTTCCTTTATAAAATTCCGATAAAGATAAATAAAAAGAAAATAATTAAGGTCCTAATTAATATACTAAAGAACGAAATACTAGAATAATATAAAGATATATTATCGAGCCTAGTAAATACGATAATAAACTTATTATCTATAATAATAATAGGAAAGAATTTATATAGATAATAAATAATATAAAGCTCGCCGAGAGCTTTAATACTAACTAGGGCCTATAATATAATATTATATAAAATATAACTAGTAATATAACTATTTTTAATAGATAGAATAATAAGATAAATTATAATTATATAGAGAGTAGATCGAATAAATTAAGTTTAAAGAAGTAGTTTAAACTAGTTATAATTTAACTATTAAATAAATAAATAGAAAGTACTCGGATATAAAATTTAAAAAATTAATATTAATAAAAAGAACGAGATTTTAAAAAGGAGATATAAAAACTAAAAAAGTATCCCTATAAAAAAACTCGATTTATAGACGACTTTAATAATAGCGATAATAATTTAAAAATCGATAATAATCGACGATATACGACTTTTAATTTAACTCGGTTTTTTATATTTCCCGATAATAATAAAAGATACCTAGAAGTCTCTATATTCTTTAAAACGTATAATAGAATTTAATAGAATAACTAGAAAATATATTTAAATTTAAAATTCCGTTAAAGTACTATTCTATTCCTATAAAAGAAAGATAAAATAAACTATATCCGAGACTATTATAAATTAACAATCTTCGATATTATTAAAGCTCGTACGGACTCTATCTTTATTAATTTTTATTTTACGGCGAAAGAGATAATAAAAGAACTAAATAATATATTCGATAAATATAATTAAGTTAAAAAAATAAATATAGACCTTTATTACCCCTCGTTCGGAATAGGTATAAAGAGACGTAACGAATTATTTAATAAATTCTTTATATAGTTTTTAATAGCGATCGCCTTATTATAGTTTTCGGATATTTATAAAATATCTAATTTAAAGCGATTAGTAACCGAGTATTTAAAGTTAAAAATATTCGATAAATTTATATATACCTCGTTCCGCGAGTTTATAAAATATTTTCGATAATACGAGTTTATTATTTATATTATTAAAGTTACTATTAATTCTATTAGATATATTATTAAACTAGTAACCTCTATCGCCTAAAACTTCGTTAATACTATAAATATTCCTATATTAAAAAAAGATAACGGTAGGAATAACTATTAAAATAATAATCGCGGTAATAATTATATTATAAAATAATAATATATTATATACGCCTACGCCCCGCTAAAGGCGCTAGTATATTATATATATTTATACTCCGCTACCTCTATAATATTATTATTTATCGATATAGGGTTCTAGTCTTAATATCGCGGGGTTTTAACTTTTAATAATTTTATATTAAATTAATATTCTCCCGTTTTATTAAAATTCTTAGAGATTAGTTTTATTATTAATTTAAAATTTAAAAACTACCTAGTAATAAACCCCGTAATTATTTTACGTTTTTTATATTATTACTAAGCCGCTAGCTCTACGCTAGTAGTTTTAAATATTATAGTTTAATCTTTTAACTTTTTTAAGGAAAAGATTTATTATTATTATAATATCGGGTTTAACCTCGGGATATCTAGAAGAATTTAATAATAATAATATTAATTAAACCCCCTCTAACGACCCCCGTCGTAAAGATAATAATAAATTCGAAGATATTATTACTCCCGAAAAGATTTTAGATATATAGTTTAAAATTATTAAAGAAGAAAATCGTCGCCTTAAATAATAATAAAAATCAAGGATATTATAAATTAAAAATTAAAAACTATATAATCCTATTATTTTTATACCCGCTAGCGGAGTATTAATAGAATTTATTATTTATAATAAAGGTTCTTTAATTATTATACTTATTAATAAAATAATAATAAATTTAATTATATTTAATAAAAATATCCTTATTAGGGCGAAAATACTATACTTTAATAAATACGTTTTTATAAAAATACGAGCGAAGGTAAATATTTATATTAATTCCGCGATATAAATATTGTAATTTTTAATTAATCTTAAATATTTTACTACCGATTATTTAAAAATTATATATTATATAGACTCGTTAGAAAATAAGTCTTTAACGTAGTAATATAAATACTACGATTTATATAATTTAGTTAGTATTATATTTAATTTTTCTAAAAAGTTTCTTCTTAATTTAATAATAAATCTAATTAACCGTTATCTCTTTATTTATAAAAAATAAGAGGAAGTTAAATGATAATTTATTTTATTATTTAAGGCCTATTTTAAAGAGATAAAGATTTAATTACTTTTATTTTCGAAAGAGTATAAAGTAAATTTCTTTTTAATTAAATTTAAATTTAAATTTAAAAATAAGATCTTTAATATTAATAATATATTTATTTAAAGGGAAGAAATTCTTACCTAGGTTATTATATAAAAAAAGAATCTAGAATATATATAATTAATAGGTAGTTTTAATTTTAATTCGGGCTCTTAATTAAAGAACCTTAATAAAGGAAAATTTATAATAAACCGAATTATTAAACCTAATACCGGCGATAATATTAAATAAATATATTTAAAAAAAAAGAGTAATAAATATAAAACTAATATTATTAATTCTTTATATAATAAATTATTTATTAATATTATAGAACGGAAGATTATATTAAACCTAAATATCCCGACCTAAATAAACTAGTTATATATCTCGGCGCGGTATCGGTAAAAAATAATTAAACCTAATTTACGCCTCGGAAAAAAAGTAAAAAAAATAATTAATAGAGATATACTCTTTTATTCTTTCTAAAAATTTAATTACTCTTTAAAATAAAATTAAATAACTTATTACCTTAATTAACTCTAAAGTATAAATTAATTTAATTTTATAACGGTTCGTTATTAAAAATAATTTAAAACTTTATAATACTACTTTATTATTAACTAAAATAATTAACGGGTAAAATATATATTACTATAATACGTATTAATTAAACTATTAAATAATCGATAATTAAAATTAAGGGCGTAAACATAGTATTTTATTTTATATTTTAAATTTTAAATTTTAAAAATTTAGATATTATTCTAGGTATATTTAAATTACATTAATTAAAAATATTAATTAATTCTAAAGCGGATTAATAGCGGTTTAAAATTAACTCTAATAATTTATAAATTAAAGAACCGACTAAATTTATTAATAATTTTAAAAATAAACCGAATATATTCGCGGTTATATATATTATAGTAATATAAAGTAAATAGGAAGAACTTCCTAATCTAAAGATTCCTAGGGAATTTATAAAGTTTTATAATATTTTTTTTAATAAAAAAGCGAGTACCTTATTTATTTTTAAATAAAGAGATTATATTATTAAAATAAAAATTAATAAAGAACTACTCTATAAATTTCTTTATAATTTATTTTAAACTAAATTATCGGAGTTACGACGTTATTTAGAATCTTTACTTTATAAGAGTTAAATCCGTTATTTAGTATCTTTAATTAAAATACTTATTCTTTTTATATCTAAAAAAAATAATAAGTTATATTTTTATATAAATTATTAAAACTTAAATATAGTAATTATTAAAAATCGATACCCGTTACTTTTAATTACTAAAATATTAGACCGTTTATATAGTTTTAAAATCTTTATAAAGTTAAATTTTAAGGATATTTATTATAGAATTTAGATTAAAGAAGGCGATAAATAAAAAATTATTTTCCAAATTTATTATAGTTATTTCGAATATTTAATTATACTTTTTAGGCTCGCTAATATACCGGCGATATTTAAATTTATATTAACTATATATTTATAAATTTAGTAGATATAATATATATAATATATCTAGATAATATCCTAATTTATAATATTAATCCAGCGGAGTATTAACGGTATATTAAATAAATATTTAAATAATTATATTAATTCTAGTTATTAATTAACCTTAAGAAGTACGAATTTAATACCGAAATAGTCGAGGTTTTAAATTTTATTATATTTATTAATAAAGTAATTATAGACTCGGAATATATTAAAATTATTAAGGAATAATCTTAACTCAAAATTTATCGGGAGGTATAAATCTTTTTAAGTTTTATTAACTTCTATAGGTAGTTTATTTATAATTATTTTAATATAATTATATCGTTTACTAACCTATTTAAGAGTAGTAAAATAAAAAAATAAAAAATTATTAAAATAAATAAACAGCGCCGCGGAAGTATTTTAGATTTTATAAAATATATTTATAAACGCGCCTTTTCTACGCTATTATAATCTAATTAAATAATTATATATAGAGACGGATACTTTTAACTTTAACTTTAATTTATATTATTATAATAAAATAAAAATAGTTATTAATATTTTATAATATTCTAGTCGCGGAAATTAAATCCCTTAGAATAAAACTATAAAACTTATAATTAAGAATTACTCGCTATTATAATAGTAATAAAATAATAATAATACTATTTAAAAAGTAGCCCTCATTATATTAAAATCTAGATTAATTATAATAATTTAAAGAATTTTATAAAATAAAAGGAATTAAACTCTAGGTAGGCTCGTTAAATATTTAAATTAATTATTTATAATTTTAAAATCTTCTATCGGGCTAGAAAATTAAATTTTATTAATATATTATCGCGGTATTTTAATTATAAAGGAGTATCGCCGTTAAATATTAAATTATTATTAATACTTTAGAATAAATTTACTCTTTGGATTAATAGTTAATTATCGGGAAAAAATAAAGAAATAAAAATAATTATAACCTCTACTTTTTAATTTATAAAATTAAAAGTAATAATTTTAAAACGGGATATTTATAATATCTAAGGCCGTTAATATAGAGCTAGTAATTTAATAATAATATAAAAAATATAAAATAATTATAAAATTTATTATTAAGTAGTTTTTAAATCCTAGATTTAATAATAAAACTAATTTCTAAAGATTCTAATAAAACGGGGGAATATTAACTCGATATAGAATTATTAAAAATTAGAACCCCGCGATATTAAGGCTAGAACCTCGTATCGATAAATAATAATATTATTATAAAAGTAACGGAGCGTAGATATATATAATATACTAGCGCCTTTAGCGGGGCGTAAATATATATAATATATTATTATTTTATTATTACCTCCCTCTTTAAGCCCTAGTCCCTAGATACTCAAATATTTTAATTAAAAAATATTTATTAAAGGAAATAAGAGAAAAAAGTTATCTAGTATAATAATATTATTATATAGTAATTTAAATATAAGATTATATATTTAATCCTTTAATACTTATAGTACTAGTTACGGAATAGTATTTAATTAATTAATCGAAGTTTATTAAAAAATCTTTAAACGCCTTAAAAGAAATAAGAGAAAAAAGTCTTTAAATTTATACTATCGGTCCTATAATATTAATATATTATACTAGTCGCGGAATAACACGAAACTATTTTTTATAATACTATTATATAATATTAATAGTAGAAAAGTAATACTACTAAACTACCTCTACTATATAATAATACTAGTATAGTAAGTAAATAATATATTTATAAAATTATCTCTATAGTATTAATATATAGTAATAATAGTTAATTAAATAATATTTCTTTCGTCTCTATAATATTATTATATATAATAATAACGGAGCGAAATAGTATATACTATCGTTCCTATAGCGCTTATAGTATTTATAGTAAATATAGTATATTAGATTATTCCTATAATATTTATAATACTAGTAACGGAATAGTAATAACTACTCTTATTATATACTTCTATTATACTATAAAAATACTAGTAATAAAGTACTATATATAAATAGTATAGCTCTAATATTATACTAGGAGATTAGTAATAATATAACTATTATAATAATAATTATATTTATTAATAAAAGCTAGGTAGCGGAGTAGAGGCGCGTATCGACCTATTATAATAATAAGGTATTTAGCGCGACGGTTTATTATTAAAATAAACTCGCTCGCTTATTTATTTTCTCTCTTCGTAACTCCTTTAATTTTTTATATATATTATTACTTTAGCTTTATAATAGCGTTCTAGTATTATAACTAATATATAAATAATATTCTCGTTATATATAGTTTTCTTCTAACTCTATAAATAGCTCTTATTTACCGATAATATTAATTTATTTATATTAATTATTTTAGTTATAAATATATTAATAAATATAATTAGTCCGCTATTAGCGCGACTACGTAATATTAATTATAATAGTAGTTTACTACACTTTATAACTCCTTTATTAAATCTATTTTTATTAATTTAATAATAATTATATTCGAGGTAAGTCCCCTCTTTATACGCTCTATTATATTAATTACTACGGAATCGACTATTATATAAAGGTAAATTATAACTATAAACTCTAAAGTAATATATATTAATAATAATAAATCTCTAAACTTTTCCGAAGGAAGGTAAAGAGGTTTATATATTAATATATTTATATCGGTAATAAAACTCCTAAAGAAGAATATAAATATAATTTAATAAATAAAGAAATTACCTAATAATATAAAATATATAATAAAACGGTAATAATTAATAGGTAAACCTTTATTATAATCGCTAATTTATAGAATTAATTAACGGCGGCGAACTAACGTATTAAGGAATTGAAAATAATAAATAAAATTCTCGAAAAAGAGATCGAGAATTTCTATTAATATAAACGGGACCTAGAGAGTCCCGAGGAAGATAATATTCTTAAAGATTATACTAGGGAGACTATATTTTCTTTTAATAATTCCGATAGTAACTAAATCTTTCGTGCGATATAATAATAATATTAAATTCTTTTTTTTCTTAAATCGGCGCTAGTTAAGTTTACCTAAATATATTATTTAATAATATATTCTAAATATTTATATAGATTATCTTTAAAGTAAAAGTATTTTTATAAATATAATATCTTATCGCTATCGTATATAAATAGTTTAATAATAATCGAATTTAGTTATATTTTAAAACCGTATAATAAGATTATAAATATAGAGGAGAACGTCCGTTATATAAATATTAAAATAAAAATAGTAATATTTATTTTTAACGTCGGCTCCGTTTACTCCGCCTTATTATCTTATACGACTAGATAATCTTTTTAACTATATTTATATATTTATATTTACTACCCGCTTATTTAAAGGCTTTAATTAATTTACTAGTATTAATAAACTCTTATATATATCCGTCCGTTATTTAAATTACTAAAGTAGTATAAGATAATTCTATAATATCTAATACTACCGTTAATTTAATTAATAATATATATTTTTTCGAATTCGTAACTAAAGCCTTTAAATTTATATAGTTCGATAAACTCGTAGGTCGCGGTCTCCGCGTAGGAGAATATTATAATATTTTTCGTAACCTCGATATTAATAATAAATAGTTCGAGTTCGTTTCTAATCGAGCCGGGGTTAATAAATAAAAAGAATTTATAAATATTCTTTTAATCGGTCACGATATTAATCGAGCGGATATCGAATAAAGAATTTACGATATATAATACGCGAAATAAGAGTTTAGACTATTTAGATAGCGAGTTATATTTTAGGTAATATAATTAAAACCGGAGTCCTTTTTTAATTATCGAGGAGTTAATAAAATAAACTAAAGAGGTACACTACCTAGGATAGTAATAATAGGTATAAATACCTCGATCTAATTATAAGAGGATAAGTATTTAACGTTAATAATTAATATTAAAAAAAAAGTACTAAGGTTTAGGAGATCTAGGCGAGAGATCTCGATTAAAGTAATAAATATTATTATTAAAATTAATATAACGTTAACTAGCTAATCTAGAGATACGGTAAAAAAATTAAAAATAATTATTTCGATTTAAGGTTAAGGGTTAAATCTAGGAATTAAAGAAAATAAAAGCGAAAATTTTTATCTAGTTTAATTCCTTCTTTTATTTATATAATATTATCTCTACGACCCCTTTAATTACGGCGGATAAATTATAAAGATATTTCGTTTTTTAACCTCGATAATATTTTTAATAAAGAATTTAAACTAGTAGAGTTTATTATAATATAAACTAGTTTAAAATTATATTTATTTAAATCTTATTTATTACCCGCTTATTATAATATAAAGCGAGTAAAGAGAGGGAAATAAAAGAATATTTAATAATAAAAATAGAATAATATAAATAGATATTAACTTTACCGAAGCGATTTATAACCGAGTAGTAATTAGTTATTAAAGATAACGAATCTAGAAAGAATAGTCTATAACTAGTTTAATAATTTACGCGGTTTATTCCGTTATAATTAGTTTTATTAATACTCCTATACTAGATTATAGTCAATATTTATTACTTAATAATCGGTTTTAATTAAGACCTCTAACGGGCTCTTATCTTTACGTATCGAACTATTTAGGATAATTTTTATATTTACTAACTCCCAATTAATCGATTTATAAATTTAAACGCCTTCGTTTTAAATTATTAATTTATTATTAAAAAGAAGTAAAAGTTATTTATATAAAGTAGTAATACGAGTTAATAAAACGAGTTTAGTATAAATAATTATTTACGGGCCGGCCGCGCTCGCTAACCTTCCGACTAAGTATACTATTATATACTTAACTTTAAGCTTCTCCTAATCTTCTAGATAAAATAGTATTTAGAGAACCTCTTCTAGTGACGCTGATGACCAACACTTCGTATCATGCCTCCTAGAACATGTACAACCTCAACTCCCTTGATCGAAATACATCCGACCTTTAAGCATACATAATGAGCTTGTGTTAGAAGAAGAGGGTGATGAGTATCTTTACCTGGACATGGTGAGATTTACCATGGCTTCGAAAACAGTGAAAAGCCTGAAATGGACACAGCCTATGCTCGATGACATTTCAGGTGCCAAGACTTGGGAGAAAGTCGAGCAAGGTATGCGGAGGATGTTCGTTAAAGAAGTGCTGGGTAAGTTGCCAGTCATGCAGCATTTCTTGTTCGGAAGTCTTGTGCCAGCAGCAGAGGGGATGAGTAAGGATACTCTCAATGATCTAGCGCCCGAGAGCGAGGAAGAGGAAGGTGGAGAGCTTGGGTTGGAGAAAGACGGTGTCAAGCATATGCACAGAGACAATGCATGGGGTGATTGCTGCGGTATCAAGATTCCCAGCACTCTGGCTGCAGCGCAGGAAGCGCAGAAGGGCGATAGAATTAGCTTGAGAAGGGTACACTTTGACTAACGATACCCTGTTGAGAATGACCTCTTGAACCCCAGGACAGGCGAAGTCTCGTCATATTTCCACGAACTCACCACTTTCCCTTATTCCCAAGTGCAAGATTCGCGGGTTGAAGGAATGTCCGGAATATTCAGCCAAGCCTTCGCTCTCTTTAACCTGTAGTAAATTGAAAATGGCAGCATTCAAACTCAAGCTTGAAGGGGCAAAGTTGTTGCGAATGACATATTCTATGTCTTCATCGGCTTCTTCGACCCACGAGCCGGTCTATACATTATGTCCATTTTACTAGTCTATCTAATACTCTGGGGATAAAGCTGTACTTCCTCCCAGATATGTAAGCCAGACATCGAGCGCGTGATTCAGCAATTGGCAGGACCAGGTTTCCCCTGAAAATGACAGGAAAAGTCTCGTTTAAATCCAGCGCCCAGCGGCACCCAATTCTGACTTGGGCCACACCAGACAAGATGGTTTTTCGAATCTTGGTCAAGGTCATAAAATTTACAATTACCGTATGACATCTGGATGAGCGCTTTGAGATTGGTGGGATCTTTAACAATAAGAGTCATGGAATCTGGCATAGGATGGCCAGACACAACTTTACCGGTGTCGGGGCCGCCGATCTTTTGATTCCAGGCGTCCGTGTGAAGTGTCCATCTTAAGGGCAACATTAGCATCTTTCAAATATAGAAGGACTGCCCTCGAAGCATCATCGACATACTGCAGGCTGGAATCCTCCCTCGCCATCTCCTCGTGGAAGTCCACTCTGTACCAGTTATCCGGAGCGGTAGGGAGGGTTTGAATATGGCATACAACAGTTCTTGCAGGTGTTTTGTCGGATGACCAGGCTCCCGGGGCTTCGCAGGAATGCTGAACATTAGGCCCCCCAGCGGAATTCATGTCAAGTTTATCCACCTTACCAGTTCCATCCGTGACGGTGAGTTGGACCAGTTGATTCTGTGAGGTTTGGTCTCCGTCAACGTGTATGGCTATCTGCCCCGGTTGCAGCGGTTGTAGCAGATCCGCGCCTCGAACGCTGCACACTGTTAGTCCAGATGTATCCGCTCCAGATGTATCCTCGCCAACTCGGACTCTGCGTTTATTTTCAAGTATTAGCCAAACGTAATGTCATGCCAGAGTGCAAGATCGATATTGAGAACAGGTACATACATTAGAGGCGGCCCATTCACGGCTCCAGCGTAGGTGGTTATCCTTATTCTATACTTTCCATCAATTGGAACGTATCGAGGCGGAATTGCTGACCCGGTCACAGTGGCCGCTGCGGGTGCCACCCCAGTGTTAAGGTATGGAAGGTTGAGTAACAAGGCTAGGGGAGGTCTGCGGGGGAAGGGGCTGCGCCCTGGCTGCGTCGGCTGGGGGGCATATCGGGGCAAAACACCGGGCTTATGAGGGCAAAACACCAAAAATATGCTAAGTGAGGTATACAGAGGCTTCAATTATGGCTGAAAGGCCTATGTAGGAGAAAAACAGCGATTTTGCACTGTTTTACTAGGTGGACGATAATTTTTTCTCCGAGCGCCAAGTATTGCAGAGGGACATGCATACGCTAATACCATACTACGTACTACTAGAGGGTCGCCATCTCCGTAAGGAGATTACGGGGGCGGTAAGGCTGAGTAAAGAATATATAATAGAGTTATGAAATTTATTAATTATATATATAAATATATATTCGTTAAATATACTATAATATTAATATCTTTTAAGATTTAAATATATATAAATATAATATATTTTATTTCTATTAACTTTTTACTCAAATTATTTAATTATTTATTTCGAAGTTTATTTTAAAATTATTTATAGAATTTATTAGAATTTATATTAATTATAATTATTATTATTTCAATAACTTAAAGATTATTTTATTTTATTTTTTATAAAACTCGTTAATATAATAATTATATTTATTACTACTCTATTTATCTATAATTTATTATTTAATATTAATTTCTATTATAATTATAATTATTTCTCGAGATTCTAAACTACTTTATATAATTTTCTAAATTTTCTAGATATATATATCTCTTATTACTTTTATTTAATATTATAGAATTTAATTTATTATTTATTATTAATACTCTTTATTAGATTTACTTTACTTTTTATATATATTATTCTATTTTATTATATTCATTAAGTTTCTATAATATAATTTATATATTATTTATTTATATATAATATATATATAAAGTAGTATTTTAATATATTTAATAAAAATTCTTAGTATATTTTTATTATTTTTATTATTTTTACTACTTTTATTTCTTTTCTCTTTTTTATTAATAGTAATATATAATTATAGATTAATAAAATTTATTATTATTTTTAAAATAATTTCACGATATTTTAGATTTTAAATTTATCTTTATATTTATAAATTATAAAACTATTTTAAAGTTAATTCTAATATTTATATATTTATTATTATTTTAGATATAATTTTTATAATTCTATATATAATTATTTTATTATAAAATAATAGTTATTACTAAATAAATATTATCTAGATTAATTTGAATATTAATAATAATACTTCTATATAATAAATTATTTAAATATAATATTATTTCTCTCTATATATCGGAGATTAAATTAGATTATAGTAAATATCTAAATTGAATTTTATATATAAAATATAATTTAAAGAAAAAGAAAAGAAAAAGAAACGACTTTCTTTTCTATTTATATACTTTCGTACGTCTCGAAATAAGATCTTAATATATAAAAGTTATATTATTTTAATATAGAAAGTTTTACGTTAATAATATAAATATTTAATACTAAATTTAATTTATATAGTTAGTTTATTATATTATATTTAATAAATTTATTTATATATTAATTATTACTTCTTTATATATTTATTTTATATTTATATATATATTTAAAAAGAAATAAAAATAAAAGTATTAATAATATATAAATTATTTAGTATATATTTATTACGAATTATTCTAATAAATTTTATTTTATTCTATACTATATCTATATCTATATTATATTTATATCTATATTATTAGAAATAGTAAAAATTAGAATCTAATTTATAAAGTAATATATAGAATATATAGAATATATAGAATATATAGAATATATAGAATATATAGAATATATAGAATATATAGAATATATAGAATATATAGAATATAATTTTTAGACTTATTTTATTATATAATTAATATCTAAATAATTATTTTAATATCTCGGGTATATATTAATATATTATTATATAAAGATTAATTATAAAGTTAATTATAATTTTAATTATTAAACTAATTATAAAAATAGTTATAAAATTATTATAAAATATATTATAGATAGTAGTAACCTAGTAGAGTTATTTAAAAATATATTATAAAATATTTATAAAGATATTTAATAATATATGAAATTATTTAAGAATTAATTATAGAGTAGTAATATAATTATTTAAGAGTATATACTATAAGGTAATAATAAAATTATTTAATATATTATAAAATAGTAATAAGATTATTTAAAATTAAATTATAGAGTAATAATAAGACTATTTAAGAGTATAGTATCGGGTAGTAATAAAAGTATTAGGGAGTATACTATAGAGTAATAATAAGGTATTTCGGAGTATATATTATAGGGTGATAATGGGGCCACTTGGGGGCATGTTATAGAACAGCAATAGGGCCATTTAGGAGCACATACTATAGGGCAGCAATGGTGCCATTTAGGGGCATGCCGGGCCATTTGGGGGCACACCATGGGGCAGCAACGGGGGCATTTGGGGGGCCATGCCATGGGGCAACAATGGGGGCATTTGGGGGCATAGTATCGAGCAGCAATGGGGCCATTTGGGGGCATGCTATGGGGCAGCAATGGGGGCATTTGGGGTATAGTATAAAGCAACAATGGGGGTATTTTGGGGGGCATGCCTTGGGGCAGTAATTAGGGCATTTGGGAGTATAGTATGGAGCAGTGATGGGGCCATTTGGGGGTATACTATTGGCCAGAATTTGGGAAATGAGATCACGTGATGTCATTCTTGGCGATACATCATAGCCAATTATCCCTAGCGGCTGGGCGGAAAGCTTAAAGTGTTCCAATACAATTCCGAAACCCTCCACCTTCGAAAATCAAGCAAGCCTCTAAAACCATCAACCCTTTCGAACCCTGTGAAAACACTCACATATCTCGCAATCATTATTGCATTTTAGCTCCTTACTCTATGACAGGTCAGGTCCTGACCATGCACACTACTAGGTCCAATAGACGCTTAGTATATAATGCTACAAATGCTATGAAACCAACTCATCCGTAGAATTGAATTCAGCCTCCGAGCTTCTCCTCGACAAATGCGTAGCCGGCCATGGCCAAGTATCCGCTCCATTATGACAATTATCTGGCCCTCCCGAATTCTTGACGGCATCTTGAATGAGCTCACTAGTATATAAGTTCACTCGGTACATGCCATAGCCCACCCATTCCATGCCTTCGGGGTCGGTGTTTCCATCTCCAGTAAAACTGTGAGAGGGTCAGTATGAACATGATGCAGGATGTCTGGCGAGGCATACTCAAAATTCCACTCTGTCGCTGCGTCATAGTTTGTCCAGTCAAGCAAGCCATGGCCCCAATCGTCGGTTTCCCATCCGGCGCCATGCACTTCCCATTTGTATCCTCTCGACATGTACCATGTACCGCACTTAGCCTCAAGGTGTGTCAGCTCCACATCGGAAGGGGCGACCTGAAAGGAGAGACTCACCGTTGGCACCTTGACAGCTGGCTGCCTTTTCCACTGGGGCTGAATGGACCAATCAACGCCATGCACTGTAACCGTACCGCCGTACGTGAAGATGTCGCTGTCTGGGAAAACCGCGCAGGGTTTACTGATCATACCCAAATAAGTATTGCATTCGTCTTCATACCACTCCGAGGCTTGCGATCCAGTTCCTCCCCAGTGCACGTTGAATTTGACGGCCTCTGCCTGTCCCCCATTATAGACCTGATTATTGGCACTATAGTTGTCGCCAGATCTTGTCCCTTTCCGTAGATCCTTTGTGGCCTGAGAGCAGAATGATGCGATTGACGTCTTCAACGACTTAGTCGAAGAGTATTTCAGTTTCTCACTGGAGTCGCAAGTAGTCTTGGCATCAGCCTGGTCTGCAAATTTTGCTCTCGACATCAGTGGATTCGTTGTCAGATCGGCTCGACTGTTATAAGAAAATTGGCCACCGTGTTTCCAATTTGCAGGGTTATTCGCAGTGTCACAGCTATCGATGGTTTTTTTTAAGCCTACCTCACATTCCTGAACGGTTAGGCGCTTCGCGTCTGCTGAGTGATAGAATATAACAATTTGTAGAAGATCGAGCGAATTGATTTTGCCTTGAGCGTCCTCGCCATAAGTCTGGGAGACCCTTTGGTCGGCGTTCTTAGCATTGCGGAAATCGTCACTGGCGCAGAAGGCTTGGATATCGTTCACGGCTGCATCTCTGCCCACATATGATGCTGTGTTCATTCCGTTGCAGAAGTTGGATGTAGGTTCAGCGGTTGCTGACCCGGTCGCAGTGGCCGCTGCGGGTGCCACCCCAGTGTTAAGGTATGGGAGGTTGAGTAACAAGGCTTGCGCGTCTTTGTAGGCTTGCTTGTTTGGAAAAGGTTTATAGGGGTGTAGTCTGTTCCCAATACAAGGACAGCCTTTCCATGCGTCCTTGGCGGCTTTGATCCCGTTGCATTGCCTGTTCCCGTTATCGCCACCACAATTGGGACAGCATGGAATCCGGTCGTCGGGCGGGCATGTGCTAGGCTTTCCTGAGGCTGAGGTTTGACTAGCGTCTGCGATTTCGCTGGCTTTGATGACGTATTCTGTAGGTGTTGGCGTGTCTTTCAATCCTTCGACGACTTGATCATACACGATCAAGGCGACGAGTTCTGCAAGTCCGTTGAAGTCGACCTTGTTCAAGTACGCGAGGCCTGAAATCTTCTGGCCAGCTGCGATGACGATAGGCAAGAAATGCGCTATCATTCGAGGAATTTGTTGAGGCAATCGAGTTGGTTGCATGACAAGGCCGGCAGCCCACCCATTGGCGACGGTTTGTTCCATGAGACTGCCCGCGATGTCCCCAAAGCACGTGTCGCTGATGGTATTACGTTTTCTCAACACTACACATGAATCTATCCGAGCGATGAATTCCGTTACTGCATTTGCTAGGTCTGTCGGCAGTGGTATAAGGACATCACCTTTCTGGTGTCCATTGGCATCAACCATGACAGTGCTAACACTAATGCTATTACTTACAATCAGCATATTCAGTCTTAAGAGAAAGATGAATAGGTATCATCGGGCGCCGTTTGCTTACCTTGGTAGTGGCTCTTGCGTCGCTGTACTTATGACAATGATTGCACTCGGATCGTCTTTTGCCGTGGCATAGGCTACCGTGCTTGAACCTTGTGCAGACGAGATCTGCGTCAGGGCAGGGTATGGAACATGTATGTGAGGCTGCCCAGCGGTGTAAAGATGGAAATTTCCTATCACCACGGCGACAAGAGCGGCAACTGCAGCCAAAACCAAACTGACAGGCCCCCGAGCTTGTAGCCGGAACCCTGGTGGACTGATGGCGCTTTGAAGGCCTGAAACGCAATTTGGGCTTGTGGGTGTATTGCAGTTTTTTCTACCAGCAGCTTCAATGCTCTTCCAAGCATCTGGTCCAAAATAAATGTCTACGCCATCCGTCTTCTGGGCGGCTTCGACGATAGTTACAGCAGAGCCCGTGACGGTAGCAGTGCTTTTCTGCAGACTGTCAGTGGTCTGGAACTGGATAGTCGAAAATTCACACAATTCTAGAGGAATCCTTACCGGAATCTGCATATACTCTGAGCTTGGCCCTAATATAATTGTAGGAACTGTGACTATTGGGCTAGCTACAGCTTCGCGCCTAGCAATAGTGACTGGTGCACTTTTAGGGTCTGGGCGACGGCGCAAGATATCTGAAGCCTGACTTGAGGCTGCGAGAAGAAATAGCAACGCATATAATCTCGACATAATGGTAAGATGAGATAAGTCTGTAGTAGAGGTGAAAGGGGGGGATCCTTGGTGAAGTGGCTATTCGACTACTCGTTCTCAATCTCACACTATTCTCAATACTGAGAACTTCTCGGACTAGATTCTGATATTTGGATTTAGGTTCGAATCCTGAAACAATACCAACAACGTACACCTGTAACCTGATCCATCACACCGTCGTGCTATGTCACATCGCGCATAGTTCGTGAGGAATTGGTTTGCAACACAACTTCCCTGGGTGTTTGCAGTACTCTTGCCATGAGACAACCAATGATCAATCTCACACATGAAATAAGCTTGGAGGCTGTGATAGACTTTGAGCAGTTGGGCTCTGCGGTACGTGAATATAACAACAACCCGAAACAGTCGATGCTCACATCGGGGTTGGCATCGTGGTTGGCATCGCGGTTGGCGTGGTTGGCATTGGCATTAGGATTTACCCACGACAGTTGGCGAGCTTAACATCGCAACAAACACAGCCAGTGGCAGAGTCTGATCCTTCTTTTCGTGTTGGAAGACCTGCGCTCGGTATCCTGACACATAAAGTCGATCGTCTATTTCGAAATTAGAGAGGATACAATATTATATACGTAGATCACTCTATTTAACGCCATGATTCTCTTATAATCGAAATTACAACGTTCCAATAGGTGATATGTGAGCTTTGGAGAACCTACACATCTGTACTATGTGGGTGGCAAGAAGGATCTGCAATGCCAAGGATTAGCAATCATTTTGAATACGCCAAATCGTTGGCTGGACGTGCACTACCCGCGTCCCCTGTTGGCGTTATGGTTGGTTGTCTTTTTATCCCGCCCCTTCTCTCCTCCGGCTCCACTTTAGCAACCAACACATTCAAAGTCATACTCCTCGAGGCCAACAATTCGGGGGAGTCAGTCAGGGAAAATGTGTAAGCGACACGGTGGACTTCTGGGCTCTCATGCTATTCTCACTATTTCTTCGGTCTGAATAGATGACCAGCTGGTCTATAAAAGATCTCTGGCTTCTCCCTTCGCCCTTCTCCCTTCTCCTTTCTCCCGGAGACAGTCATCTTTTTCCTTTCTATCCTTTGCGCTGGACCCGAATCCGATCATTCTTTACTCTTCGTCTCGAAGTTCGAAGCCGTTCAACATGCAGTCTTATACGAGTCTCCGATACATCCTATCCTTCTTGTGGTACACACTTGGCTCTGTCCAAGCCTTCACATATTGGATAGATTCAAGCTGCTACGATAAAATCCACTATACCGTCATATCAGAGGCTGTTGAATTTTATTCTAGTGCCAACTATCGAATGCACCTCATGACTGACCGCAATCAAGAGACAGCTTTTAACTTACTATTCAAGGTGCCATACTCAGATGCTGCCAGCTATAATGAAGTAAATCGCATTACAGCTGGTATTGCTGGCTTTACCCTAATCGACGAGCGTCCTGATTCTGATCTTCGAGTGTATTGTGACAATGATAAGGAAGGTCCGGATAAGCGTTGGCGACCCGTGCCAGACATACTTGATCTACCAGAAGGAGTAGTGCCGAACTCTCAGAGAACATACGGCGTCGATCAAGAAATGTATGATCACATCAACGGGTTCAGGGCCGAGATTAACCGCAATGAGAAACTGGGTTGCCAAGTCGAAGGTGTTTTCGCGATAACTTACCTAAACCTTAGAGATAAAGTAGGAGAAAATGAAAACCGGACAATACTGACGGTGTGTGCACCGTTTCGATTACCATCCTTCCAATCCTAGAGGATAGATCATTGACAACAAAGCTCTTTCAAGATTTGTGACGAAACCTTAGAAACCGATGTGCAATCCTTCGAGATGGTCTCGAAGCAGGATATTCGTAATCGCATCAAGGATTTCTCTGGAAGAATTATAAATGCATTCGAAGCACTGACGAGTTTTGTCGTTGCCCATGAAGTGAGCATTGAACTTCTCCAACGCTAAAAGTTATAGCTGACCAGGGGTAGTTGACTCATTATAGAAAGTTTGACAGTACGTTCAAATCAACTTCCTGCTCGGATTAGAAAACTCTGGGGAGAGTAGTGGGTATAGACGTTTTGGAAACGACGACCCCGATCCTAAACAGCCTATCTTCTCCGCGCTCCCTATGGGTCCTTCTTAACCGTTCTAAGTGTAACGCATTCACTGAATTAATCACAGGGGATGATGTAATGGACGGCTCTGACTCGTACGGGTGGAGAAACGTTGTCAACAGAGATTTATTCAACAACACAGACTCCCTTAAAAATGCAGAGAACTATGCATACTTCGGCTTATGCGCAAAACTCGCCGATCACAATTGGAGGCTCCCCGACGATATAAACGAAGCTCGCAAAGGCCGCCTTGTCTATGACGAGGATATACCGCACAAGTGACCTGGACGTTAGCCGCGATGTGGCTGACAAATTGGTCATGTCCTGGACGTGTTTTAGTGTAGTACCTGTATTTGTATTGTATGTACATTGATACAGCGTCTTGGGGAGAGTGGCGTATGTTGTAACCCGACTATGCTCATTCATATTGTCCATCCAGCACAGTTGAGGGCGAAATAGAGTGAAACTCGAAATAGTGTTTGAGAACCTCTCTCCGAGACGAATTGATGAACACTATTACGCCAGACTGAACTGATCGCATCCCAACGGCACTTTCGCAACTTACGTATCTCGATGTCGTTGACGCTTCCGCTAACATCCGCTGTAGGGTAGGTACACCGAGTGCTGCTAGCACCGCCACAACGGCGCCCAAATCCCACATTTGTTTCTAGCCAGTCTGAGTTACACATTCACAACGTTTGGGAACCACGATGGTACTACTCAATGAGTTGACAGAAGAAGTCCTACTCGGGATCTTGTCATATCTTTCCTACGACCGCAGAGCTCTGTGCACATTAGCAATCACTAGTCGCCGTCTCAGTACCATAACGCCTCATTTCATCTATGGTCATATGGATCTGTGGGTGCGGTGGTCCGACCTATCCTGCTCGTTCTCGAAACAATTCGAGCTGTTCCGCCGCAGCATCAAGGAACGACCCATTCTTGCTCCCCTCGTTCAAAGCGTACACCTCACTTGGTGCAAGGGATAGCCAGGAGTAAAAATAATCCACGAGACTTGCGCACGAGTCAATGATCTGCTCGCGGCATTGCCCCGTATACATTCGCTTGGGCTTACGGTCTTTAGATCCGTCAACCTTCACTTTAAGCCAACTTTCCTTCAAGTAAACCTACTACAGTCTCTACGTAGACTCAGGATCAAAGATGGTAATTCGACTATCAAGGACATCTTGGAATACATGATGATTGACGGTCTCGAATCACTCACCGTCGAAGCAATGGACCTTCGTATGGGATCGACAGACTTTGACGTCGCTGACTCTGGACAGAAAGAGTCTCCTTCTTCCATATCTAGCTTCCATATTAACGGCCTTGGCCACCAACCAGAGGAACGTTTACGAAGATTCTTACGATTGACCACTTCCCTCAAGACACTTTCCTGCCAGATCCCAGGAGTCGAACAACCAGGATTCACAACCTATGGAAGAAGAATGAGGTCAGCACTGTCACCCGCAAAAATTGCTCGCACTTTAGAGCCTGTGCGGCTCTGTTTGACAAGTTTGGAGCTTGATGACGGTACTGGCACCGAATGGCCGCAACACGATGACTCTCGTATGAACCTCACTCAATTCATGTCATTGAAGAGTCTGCGCGCGCCAGCGAAATGCTTCTTTGCAGCCACATCACCGGATATGTCAAGAAAAGGTGTGTATATGCTTTTACCACACATTTTAGAAGATTTTACAGTATGTTCAACTAAGGGTCTTCAATTATTACATTCCCCGCTGATAATTCGATTCGATCTTCTTCGATTTTGGGTGGGATTTCGTATACAACGTCAACACTAAGTGGGCCCAGTTCGAAGTAAGTTATCAAGCTCCAGAGTCAGCGAGATACGCATGGCTAGAGGAAATAGCTCTTCATAAGGACGAATATCCAGTATTGAAGCGGCTTGTTATCGATGAACAAGCTAAGAATCCAAAAGGTCGAGCGTATGGAAAGATTTCATGAAAATTCCGCCTCTATTGCGAGCCGATTTTAGTGCTGCTGGTATTAGGCTCCAGTGTTGGCTTCGGAGGCCAATAGAGAGACGTATTCGGTAGAATGATGGTTGCCTAGCTGAGATTGCGCGTTGGGTATATAGGAGCAGGGTAACCTTCAAGTCAACAGATCGGTATGTGGGAAAGTCTGGACCTTAACTCAACCTCTGTCAGCTACAAGGGGTCTCTAGAGAGCTTGAAATCGGGTAGACGCAGTGACGATATCTTGTAATTAGAGGCGTGAGACGTTGCCCCAACTCAGATACTTCAATATCTTATACCTATCGTACCTTAAGGTAGATGAGGTATATGAGATTATACACTTAGCAGCCAAAAGTGTAGCATATAAAGATAGACTACCTCCCAAGTATGATTATCGTCCTTATTACGAGATTATTGTTGAGAGTCTTACTGGCCTAAAAGCGGCTCCTTAGAGCCGCCCTTAAAGATAGATTTTTCAGGGGCCTTTTAGCGATCCCTCGAGTCTAGATTCGTCCGTGAAGTTATCCGAGGATGAGCCTATGCATTGATTGGGTCAATGGGCGACGTGTAACACAACCTCCCACTAGCTCTTTGAGGCCTGTTAGGTATACGAAATAATCAATCAAGCCTCGTCAAACCTCCACCTCGCGACTCAAATACCGTCATCGCACTCCCCAGATCCACACCACTACCTCCTATCACATCCATCCCCCGGTTCTTCAACCATCCTCCCATCTCATCCACATCTCCTCAATAATGGTAACCTCCCGCTCCCCCACCCCCCCATCCACCAAACGTTCGTCCAAGAACTCAAAGCTACCACTACCGACCTATCCCCCGTACTCCTATCCCTCGCTCCTGTTTCTGAAGTCCAGATATTACACTGGGAAGCAGTGCTGAAAGGCGTCCCCGGTACCGCCTACGAAGGTGGGCAAAGTTATTACTCCCAGTTAATCTGCGCTAGGATCATCTCTCCTCGCGCCTAAGAACTCCCGCGCCTCCCCTTCCCTCTCCAAGAACCGCAAGCTGATTACCTTCCTCCCATAGCTGGCCTATAGAAACTCGATATCCTCATTCCTCCCTTATACCCCTACGCCCCCCTAGCTATTAAATTCCTTATACTAATCTACTACCCCAATATCTATTTCTAAACCGGCGAGATCTGTTTCGACCTTTTAAAATCTTCGTGGTCGCCTACCTATACCCTCACTTAGCTATATATCAATTACTGTTATATCCCGAGGTGGATAGTCCCCTTAATGTTGACGTGGCAAGTTTGTTGAAAAATGGGGATAGAGTTGGGGGAGAGGGGTTAGTGAGGTTTTAATATAAGGAGAGGAGGTAGGAGGGTTAATAGGGTCGAATAATAGAAGATTTTGAAATACTACTTCACCGAAGAGGCCAAAGGGACGGGGAGGTTTAATCTATAATAATATGAACGTATAGTATAGGAATTAGCGTTTGGGGAGGAAATCTACATTGGATTTATATAAATAAATTAAATATAGTATCTAGGGGTATAAATCCGTAGGGCCTTTTAATAGAGATTAAGTCTAGTATCTTATAAGCGATAAATCATCGAGCGGCGTAGTAGTAATTAATTTTTTCGAGAAGGCTCTAGAGACTCTATTACTATATAATTTTTATTTTTATAATATAACGAGTAGCGCTATAAGGAGGGTAAGGCGAGAGGAAAGACTATATCTATACTACGAAATATATATTTGAATTAATATTATATAACGTATCTAAATATTCATTCCTCTCTAATTATATAATATATATAATAGTCCTCTTTAATATATAACTTTCTATTACCCTATATAATATTAAGGTACTACTATACTACTATATATAAAGAATAAATTAAGATATTTAAGATTTAGAAAGGAGTTATAAAATAAAAACGGATAATTAATACTACGTTATATATATATAAAAGATACTAGATTAACTAAGCTCGATCGTTAAAGATAGAGTATTTAGAGTATTTATAAAAATCTCTAGAGGACTTAAAAATAACCGATTTATCCGCGAAAACGAGGGAGGGTCACGTAGAGGTTTTATATACTATATTTATATAATTCTATAAATATATTTTCCCTATTAAAGTAGTGTTATATTTAGGGTAAAAATATATAATCGGTTAACTATCTAGATAATAACGGAGATATTTATAATAGAAGTACTTTTTAAGGTCGCTACGACTAGTGAAAGTCTTTAAATAATTAATTATTAATAACTCTTTATTACTAAAGTAGAAGATATATTAAATAACTTTATATTCGATAGGAAGGGTTTTTAATAAATTCGGCGGTAGAGAGACCGATAATAAAATCTACTCCTTTTTAATTTTAATATTTATTTTACGGCGATAGAAGCCTTAATTTTCCTACTTCTTATAGAGTATAATTAATATATTAATAACTACTACCCGCCGTTAATACTCCTCTTCGGTAGATAATATAATAAAAGTAAAGAGAGTATCGATAGCCTAGACTCTTTCCGCGAAAATATATTCTATTATTTAAAGATTTTCCTATTCTACGACCGGTAATCCCTTTAATTAGCGTTGGATATCGATTACTAGTTATTCCTTTTTATACCTTTTCTTAACCTCTATTAATAGAACTTTCTTATACCGCTATTTTAGATTACGATGAGTTTGATAAATTTATTAATAATAATTATATAAAAAGGTCCCTTTCGCGCTAGCGATAGAATACTTCTAATTTTAGAAAGTTTATAGTAGCGACTTTAGTCTCCGACGTAGAAATCTTACCTCCGGATAATAATTAACCTTCGTATATTACGTAAAGTTAAATTTCCTCGGTCGTCGAGGATCGATAATACGACTTATCTTACTAACTACTTATATTAAGGCGGTCTATGATTTTAAACCGCGATAGGCGGCCTATATATTAAATATATATCTCGAGGCGTAGTTTTCTTAGAAAACGGAGGAGTTATAATATTATAGGATAATATTCCGCTACGCGTCTATAATATTACTTATATAGCGGTGAGCGATTATTCTTTTTATACGATAATTATTATTTATTTATTACTATTATCGAGAGTTTATTTATTATTATATCGGAAGGTATATAAATTTATAGGAAATTCTATACTAGTAATATTACCGAGGTTAGTTATTTACGGGCGGAGAGTAGTATTAATAAGAACTTCCTCCTCGGAAATTTATATATTTCTTATAGTACTTTTACACCGCCGGAATAGAGGTCTTTCTATTATCTCTTTTTTTAAAAATACCGGTAATTACTTCTACCCCGAAATAATTCGAAAGCGGAATAATTACTTTAATAAAATTAAAAAAGAGGTAGTAAAGACTTAATTTATAAAGAGTAAAACGAGTATAGTAATATAAAAGTAAAGTAGTAGTATAAAGTAGTAGTATAAAGTAGTAGTATATTATATACGCCTACGCCCCGTTAAAAATATTAATATATTATATATATCTACGCCCCGCTACCTTTATAATATTATTATTTATCGATATAGAGTTCTAGTCTTAATATCGCGGGGTTTTAACTTTTAATAATTTTATATCGAGTTAATATTCCCCCGTTTTATTAGAATCTTTAAAGATTAATTCTATTATTAAATCTAGGATTTAAGAATTACCTAGTATTAAATCCCGTAACTACTTTATATCTTTTATATTATTATTAAACCACTAGCTCTACGCTAATAATTTTAGATATTATAGTTTTAATCTTTTAAATCTTTTTAAAGAAAAGGCTTATTATTATTATAATATCGGGTTTAACCTCGGGACGTCTAAAAGAATTTAATAATAATAATATTAATTAAGCCCCCTCCGACGACCCCTATTATAAAGATAATAATAAATTTAAAGATATTACTACCCCCGAAGAGACTTTAAATATATAATTTAAAATTACTAGAAAAGAAAACCGTCGCTTTAAATAATAATAAAAATTAAGGGTATTATAAATTTAAAATTTAAAATTATATAATCCTATTACTTCTACGCCCGCTAGCGGAGTATTAATAGAATTTATTATTTATAATAAAGGTCCCTTAATTCCTATACCTACCGGTAGAATAATAATAAATTTAATTATATTTAATAAAGATATCTTTATTAGGGCGAAAATATTACGCTATAATAAAATATATTCTTATAAAGATACGAGCGAAGGTAAATATTTACACTAGTTCCGCGACGTAAATATTAAATTTTTAATCAATCTTAAATATTTTACTACTGATTATTTAAGGATTATATACTATATAAACTCGTTAAAAAGTAACTCTTTAACGTAATAATATAAATACTACGATTTATATAATTTAATTAATATTATATTTAGCTTTTTTAAGAAGTTTCTTTTTAATTTAATAACGGATTTAATTAACCGCCGTTTTCTTATTTACGAGAAATAAGAGGAAGTTAAATAATAATTTTATTAAAAAGTATTATTATTTAAAATTTACCTTAAAGAAATAAAGACCTAATTACCCCCGTTTTCGGAGGAGTATAAAGTAAATTTCTTTTTAATTAAATTTAAACCTAAATTTAAAAATAAGATCTTTAATATTAATAATATATTTATTTAAAGGGAAGAAATTCTTATTTAAATTATTATATAAGAAAAGAATTTAAAGTATATATAGTTAATAAATAGTTTTAATTTTAATTCGGGTTCTTAATTAAAGAATCTTAATAAAGGAAAATTTATTATAGACCGAATTATTAGATTTAACGCCGGCGATAGTATTAAATAAGTATATTTAAAAAAGAAGAGTGATATATATAAAGTTAATACCGCCGATTCTTCGTATAATAAAATTATTTATTATTATTATAAAATAGAAGGCTATATTAAGCCTAAATATCCCGATATAAATAAATTAATTATAAACGTCGGCGCGGTATTAGTAAAAAACGATTAAGTTTAATTTATACCTCGGAAAAAGGGTAAAAAAATTAATTAATAGAGGTATACCCTTTTATTTTTTTTAAAGATTAGATTACTCTTTAAGATAAAATTAAGTAATTTATTACCTTAATTAACTCTAAAGCGTAGATTAATTTAATTTTATAACGGTTTATTATTAAAAACGATTTAAAACTTTATAATACTACTTTACTACTAATTAAAGTAATTAACGAGTAAAGTATATATTATTATAATATATATTAATTAAATTATTAAATAGTCGATAATTAAAATTAAGGGCGTAAATATAATACTCTATTTTATACTATAAACTTTAAAGGTTTAGACGTTATTCTAGGTATATTTAAATTACGTTAATTAAAGATATTAATTAATTTTAAAGCGGATTAATAACGGTTTCAAATTAATTCTAATAATTTATAAATTAAAGAACCGGCTAAATTCACTAATAATCTTAAAAATAAACCGAATATATTCGCGGTCGTATATATTATAATAGCGCGAGGTAAATAGGAAGAACTTCTTAACCTAAAGATTTTTAAGGAATTTACCGGGTTTTATAATATTTTTTTTAATAAAAAGACGAGTACTCTATTTATTTTTAAATAAAGAGATTATATTATTAAAATAAAAGTTAATAAAGAACCGCTTTATAAACCTCTTTATAACTTATTTTAAATTAAATTATTAAAGCTACGACGTTATTTAAAATCCTTACTCTATAAAGACTAGATTCGTTATTTAATTTTTTAAATCGGAGTATTTATTTTTTTTATACCTAAAAAGGATAATAAATTATATCTTTATATTAATTATTAAGGTTTAAATATAATAATTATTAAAAATTAATACCCGTTACCCTTAATTACCGAGATATTAAATCGTTTATATAATTTTAAAATCTTTATAAAATTAGACTTAAAGGATATTTATTATAAAATCCGGATTAAGGAAGGCGATAAATAAAAAATTATTTTCCGAACTCGTTATAATTATTTCGAATATTTAATTATACTTTTTAAGCTCGCTAACGTACCGGCGATATTTTAAATTTATATTAACCGTATATTTATAAATTTAATAAATATAACGTATATAGTATATCTAGATAATATCCTAATTTATAGTATTAATCCGGCGGAGTATTAATAGTATATTAAATAGATATTTAAATAATTACGTTAATTCTAGCTATTTATTAACTTTAGAAAATATTAATTTAATATTAAAACGGTCGAGTTTTTAGATTTTATTATATTTATTAATAAAGTAATTATAAACCCGGAATATATTAAGATTATTAAGGAATAACCTTAACCGAAAATATATTAGAAGATATAAATCTTTTAAGACTTCGTTAACTTCTATAAACGGTTTATTTATAGTTATTTTAATATAATTACGCCGTTTACTAGTTTATTTAAGGATAATAAAGTAAATAAAAAAGTAAATTCATTAAAATAAATAAACGGCGCTACGGAAGCGTTTTAAATTTTATAAAATATATTCGTAAACGCGCCTTTTCTATACTATTATAATTTAATTAAATAATTATATATAAAGACGGATACTTCTAACTTTAGCCTTAACTTTATATTATTATAATAAAATAAAAATAATTATTAATACTTTATAACGTTTTAGTTACGGAAATTAAATCCTTTAAAATAAAATTATAAAACCTATAATTAAGAATTACTTATTATTATAGTAGTAATAAAATTATAAAACCTATAATTAAGAATTACTTATTATTATAGTAGTAATAAAATTATAAAACCTATAATTAAGAATTACTTATTATTATAGTAGTAATAAAATAATAATAATACTATTTAAAAAATAACCCCTATTATATTAAAATCTAGACTAATTATAATAATTTAAAAGGTTTTATAAAATAGAAGGAGTTAAACTTTAGGTAAACTCGTTAAATATTTAAATTAACTACCTATAATTTTAAAATCTTCTATCGGGCTGGAAAATTAAATTTTATTAATATATCGTCGCGGTATTTTAATTATAAGGAAGTATCGTCGTTAAATATTAAATTATTATTAACGCTTTAGAATAAACTTACTCTTTAGATTAATAGTTAATTATTAAAAAAAGATAAGGAAATAAAAATAACTATAACCTCTACTTTTTAAATTATAGAGTTAAAAATAATAATTCTAAAACGGGATATTATAATAATATTTAAAATTATATAGAATAATCTTAAAAGGCTTATTAAAATATTAATTCGGGAATTATAAATTTATAATAATTAAATAAACTCTTTTTAAACTAGAGCGAATATATTAAAGAACCGCCGTTATATAAAGAATAAGATATAAGTTATAGACTCTAAGAGATTATTAAAATATAATAATCGCCTTTATATATTAAAAGATAAAGCTTTAAGAAAAGAGTTTATAAAGAGATATTATAATAATTCTTTAATAAATTATTTTAGTATTATAAAATTATATAAATTATTTACCCGAAAATTCTTCTAGGAGGGTAGCTTAAAGTAAATTATAAACTATATTAAAACTTATAATATATATTAACGGACGAAGGCGCCGCGATATTATTTATATAGCGAATTAAATTTATTTCCTATTACTACTTAATCTTAGAAGGAGATTTCTATAAATTTTATAATTAATTTACCGTCTAATAAATATAAGGGTACCGTTTATAATATTATCTTTATTATTATAAATCGATTTATCAAAATAATTAAATATATATTTATAATTATTAAAATCGATACTACTTAACTAGCGAAAATATTTTATTTTAAAATTATTTATCGTTATAATATATTTAATAGTATCGTTAGCGATAGAGGCTTTATTTTTATAAACATTTTCTAGTCGGCTATATATTTTTATTCGAAAATTAAATAATATTTAAATACTATTTTTTACTCTTAAACGGATAAATAGATAAAGTATTAAAATCAAATATTAAAATACTATTTACGTATATTTATTAATAATAAATAAATTAATTAAACTAGATTACTACCTATAATAGAATTCTTAATAAATAATTATTAAAGTATCGTCGTCGAAACGACGTTGTTTTTTTATATATATAATTATTATCTTAAAATTTATTAAGAGGTCGAGGACGACTTTAAAAAAGAAAGAGTACTAGTTATAAATAATAGAGTATAATAATTATAAACTTTAAAGAATAAAATTATAAAGTATTTTCAAAGCGCTACCGAGTACTAAATTAAATAATATAATAAAATATATAAACTATAAAGTTATAAGGTTAACGATTTAGTTATATTAATAATAAAAAACTTAAAGTAAAAGCGCCTAAATAAAAAATTATCCTATAAGTTTATAAGGCCCTTTAAGATTATTAATAAAATAAAAATATAAATTTACTACCTATTATTATCTTTTATATATAGAATTTATAATACCTTTTATATATCGTTATTTAAATTATATTATCTTCGCGATTATATTAATATAGCGGAATCTTTTATATAAACCCCCGAATTTATTAATAATAATAAATTTTAAAAAGTAGAAGAGGTAATTAATAAAGTTAAGAATAAAGAAGGTATTTAGTATAAAATTAAATAAACTAGTTAAAGCGAAGAATATAATTAATAACTATTAAACGAAGAGTTTATTAATACTAGTAAATTAATTAAAGCCTTTAAATAAGCGGGTAGTAAATATAAATATATAAATATAGTTAAAAAGATTATCTAGTCGTATAAGATAATAAGGCGGAGTAAACGGAGCCGACGTTAAAAATAAATATTACTATTTTTATTTTAATATTTATATAACGGACGTTCTCCTCTATATTTATAATTTTATTATATAGTTTTAAAATATAACTAAATTTAATTTATTATTAAATTATTTATATATAATAACGATAAAATATTATATTTATAAAAATATTTTTATTTTAAATATAATTTATATAGATACTTAAAATATATTATTAAATAATATATTTAAATAAACTTAACTAGCGCCGATTTAAGAAAAAAGAATTCGTTATTATTATTATATTATACGAAAGATTTAGTTATTATTAGAATTACTAGAAGAAGACGTAGTCTCTTTAATATAATCCTTAAGAATATTATTTTCTTTAAGGCTTTCTAGGTCCCGTTTATATTAATAGAAACTCTCGACTTTTTTTTCGAGAACTTTATTCATCGCCTTTAATTCCTTAATATATTAATTCGCCGCCGTTAATTAATTTTATAGATTAATAATTATAATAAGAGTTTACCTATTAATTATTATTATTTTATTATATACTTTACGTTATTAGGTAATTTCTTTATTTATTAAATTATATTTACGTTCTTCTTTAAGAGTTTTATTATCGATATAAATATATTAATATATAAACCTCCTTATCTTCCTTCGGAAAGATTTAAAGATTTATTATTATTAATAGATACCGCTTTAAAACTTATAGTTATAATTTACTTTTATATAACGGTTAATTCCGTAGCGATTAATATAATAAAATATATAAAGAGGGGACGTACCTCGAATATAATTATTATTAAATTAATAGAAATAAACCCGGTAAAGGAGTTATAAAATATAGTAAATTACTACTATAATTAATATTACGTAGTCGCGTTAATAGCGGATTAGTTATACTTATTAATATATTTATAATTAAACTATATTAATATAAATAAACTAATACTATTAATAAATAGGAGTTATTTATAAAGTTAGAAGAAAACTATATATAACGAGAGTATTATTTATATATTAATTATAATACTAGAACGCTATTATAAAGCTAGAGTAATAATATATAAAAAAGACTAAAGAAGTTACGAAGAGAGAAAATAAATAAGCGGGCGAGTTTATTTTAATAATAAACCGTCGCACTAAATATCTTATTATTATAATACGTCGATACGCGCCTCCGCTCCGCTACCTCGATTTTATTAATAAATATAATTATTAATATAATAATTATATTATTACTAATCTCCCGGTATAATATTAGGGCTATACTATTTATATATAGTACTTTATTACTAGTATTTTTATAGTATAATAGGAGTATATAATAAAGGTAGTTATTATTATTCCGTTACTAATATTATAAATACTATAGAAATAATCTAATATACTATATTTACTACGAGTACTATAAGCGCTATAAAAATATAATATAAACTATTTCGCTCCGTTATTATTATATATAATAATACTATAGGGACGAAAGAAATATTATTTAATTAATTACTATTACTATATATTAACGCTATAGAGATAACTTTATAAATATATTATTTATTTACTACTAGTACTATTATATAGTAGGGGTAATTTAATAATATTACTCTTCTACTATTAATACTATATAATAATACTATAAGAAATAGTTTTGTATCGCTCCGTAACTAGTATTATATATTAGCGTTATAGGATTAATAATATAAATTAAAAAGCTTCTTTCCCTTATTTCCTTTAAGAGTTTAAAGGTTTTTTAATAAACTTTATAATTTAACTAAATATTATTCCGTAATTAATACTATAAATATTAAAGGATTAGGTACATAACTTTATATTTAGGTTATTATATAATAATACTATTATACTAGATAACTCTTTTCCCTTATTTCTCTTAGGGGATTTAAAGATTTTTTAATAAATATTTTTTAATTAAAATATTTAGGTATTTAAAGACTAGGGCCTAAAAAAAGAGGTAATTATAAAATAATAATATATTATATATATTTACGCCCCGCTATCTTTATAATATTATTATTTATTAATATAGAGTTCTAGTTTTAGTATCGCGGGGTTTTAATTTTTAATAATTCTATATCGAGTTAATATTCCCCCGTTTTATTAGAATCTTTAGAGATTAATTCTACTATTAAATCTAGGATTTAAAAATTATTCAATACTAAACCCCGTAATTACTATACGTCTTTTATATTATTACTAAGCCGCTAGCTCTACGCCAGCGGCCTTAGGTATTATAAATAGGCACGGTTTATTAAATACGTCTAGAATTCCGAATTCGTTTCTACCGCGTTTATTAGTAACCGCGAAATATCCGGAGACTATAATAAACGTAATATAAAATATAAAGATATATATATCTTTCTCTCCGAGGTAGCCTTTAATATAATTAAATATAATCTCGATTAATACTCGGGGTTACTCTCTATCGTTAAGGTCCTCTAATAAAGTTATTTTAATATATTAATAACGAACTATTAATAGAGTAGAAGGCCGGTTATTTATAATTTTAATAAATTATATAATTAGAGCTAGCTATATATAGTATCGTTTATAAAGAAAATTCGTCTCCGTAGGAATATATAATATCTTTAGGAGCTCGAATTTATCCTCGATATATAATATAAACTTTTTCTTCTTATCTTTCTATAAGTTATATATAATCGTAAACTATTATCTTATTTAATAATAGTTAGCGAAAGGCTTAGTCTTTAAAGCGGTTAATATACTCCGTATATTTAACTTTTAATAAACGAATCGAGTTAGTAATAACTTATCTTTTATTTCCGTATAAGGTATAAGGCGTTCCAATATATTTATAAAAAATTAATTATATTAAAACTATCTTTATACTTCTTTAAAAACTAGTCGAAGAAAGTATATAAAATATTAATCGAAATACTTTCGAGGGTTATTATAGGGTTCTTTTTAATAAATCAATAATATTTAATAATATTAATTAAACTCTAATTAATCTATTAACTAGATAGAGGAAAGATCTTTACTAATATTAAAACTTCTTAATAAGATTTAATATGTTTTCGCTACCTACTTTATAAACTCGTTAGGTAAATTCTAATATATTTAAATTATCCTCTATTTACTAGTAGTATTCCGCGGAATATTTTATAATATATACTACAACTTCGTTATATTTTCGAGGAGTCATAGGGCCGATAAATTAAAATAGTTATTTATCGAAATTAAAATAATAGGAAGGACGAAAATAGGAGTATAAAATAAATAAGAGAAGAAGAGACTAGAGGTAATAAAATACGAAAAATAGAATAAAGAGGGTAGTTAAATCTAATAACTAATTCTAAAGTCGCCGTAGAGCGACTAGTTTTAAAGGGGGAGAGGGGGACTATAATATAAATAAATAATATTTAACTATATATAGGAGGAAGAAATAATAACTAAATTAAAATACTAAACTAAATAACGCTTTTTAAAATAACTATATTTATATAAAAACGAAAAAGAATTAAGGCGGTAAGTAGAGTATATAAAATCTTTATATTTAAAGGCGGCGGGTAAATAGAGCGGGGGATTTATATTAATAAAGCGAGAGACCGTATAAAAAGAGTCGAGGTACTAAATACGTATTTTACCGGCTTTAGGCGGAAAAATAACGAAAAGACAATATTTAAAAAAAAAAAAAAAAAAAAATTTTAATAAAAAACTTAAAAATAGTAACTTCGGATTTAAGATTTTAAATCCGTGATTTTCTACTAGCGCCGGGTAGCTCGCTAAGACTATATAGAGTACTATAATTATATTAATTTATGAAAATTATATTCGCGCGTAATACCCCTTAGGCTAGCGCGGTATTATAGACTATATAATTTACTTATAATTATATATATTTAATTATCTACTAGTACTCCTTAGATTAATTTATTCCTATTTATTCAAATTTATTTAAAATAAATCGAGGTATTAAATACGTATTTAGATACTTTAAACGAAAGTAGGTATTAAATTAATCTCTAGGGCTAGTATATAAACTAAATAAATCTAAATACTTTTTCTATCTTTTTCGGTAGAATACGGGTTTACCGCTTTATTAATATAGTAAAAAAGTTATTAAAAATAATATCCGAATCTATTGAAAATAGTAACCCTTACGTCGTCCCCTTATTAAATATTATTAAAAATATATTAATAAGTAATTATAAATATCGCTTTTTACTACTAGCGCGTAGGCTTTAAAAAAAGTCGTTTATTTATAAAATAATTATATTATAATCCTAGTTTATTATTTATAGAAATTATTTCTATCGTTATATTATATAACTTAATTATAGCGACGTTACTAGTTATTAATAAACGAGTTAATATCGTTTTTTATATTAAAATTTTTTATTCTTTTAATTATATTATTTTTAATATCTTTTTCTTTTTAATAAATAACTAGCGCGTTATCTAGTACTAGTATTAATTAATTCTACTCTATTTTAAATATTTATAAAGTAAAAAATTTAAAAATTTAAAATAGGATAAAACCTAGTTATATATAACCCTCTCGCCGAGAAGAATTATAACTCTCTCTATATATATAGTCTTTTCTATTTATTTTTATAATATATCTATAATTACTAACTAAAGAATAAATATATCTTTTATTTTTAATTTTTCTAGTTAGTAAATATAGTATAGGTTTTTCTAATTTTAAATAATTACTCTTTAGAATATAAACGTTATAAATTCAGAAAATAATTTTCCTAGATACGTAGACTCCTACTCTTTATTTTTTAACTAGGTAATATATACTTTACCTCGATTCTTATTTAATTTAATTAATATCTCGTTAGTATAAATAATTAAATCCTAGCCGAGAATGAATTCCTAGTATATATAATCTAGGTATTAATTATAGTATTTCTCCCGTATCTCTAGCGTAAAATTAAGTTTCGAATATAAAGAATATTTATTTAATCCCGCCTCCTAAAAGGCCTTCTTTATTATTTTTCGTAATATTTAATATATACTTTATAGACTACCGGTACCTATATTTTCTAGCGATATATATAACTAGATATAATTAACTAGGTTATAGGGTCGATTTCTTTTTAATATAATAATAGAGGCAGGCCGGACCGCGTATTAATTATTAAATTATAGGTATAAATAGAGTTATTATTATAGATTTTGGCCTATTTAATTAAATAATATATATTATTTATAATTAAAGTAATTACGACCCTAGTATATATTTAAATAACCTTAAAAGGTGCTCTTTTAATATTCCGGGTATAGATAATTACTTTTATATAACTAGACTTATTTCCCGGCGTCGTTTCTATATAGATATAACTTAATAGGTGATTATTTACATATAAATAATTATTGCTATGATATTTTATGGTAGGGCTGAATAAGCTTGGCATTTCCAACACTTTAAATCATGACCTCGTAGGTACCTGATTTATTGCGACAGCGAAATTCGCTCTGTGGCAAAGTTAAGGTTAGGTAGGGGGAAAGATCCCCCGCCAGGCTTGGCAAATCCCCCCGAAGTCCACTCTTCCTTCCTTTCTACATGCGTCGACTTCTTTCATGCAAGCACTCGGTGAACGGCAAGCAGTGCTGCAGTGAACATCAGCTCTCTCAATCGTTTGATTCTCCGACGTCTCCGAACCTGGACGTCCCTGTCCCACTTCTTTCGTCCGAGACAATATCGATGAGATGGTGGACTTGATCGAGATCAGCAGCAGGTATTGTCATTGGGCGAGAATTCCTTACTCCTGGTGCGAAGTACTTTGGTGTGCCTATTTGCTACACCTAACAGTATCTAGCAGCATACTCAATGTCATGGCTTTGTATGGTCGCCTTGTTGCCTACTTGTGGGGTGGACACACAGCCTGGTCGGAGCATGGTTGGTTCTCGTCCTAAAAAGTGCTACCATCCGAACTTCTGGGAAAATCCTGTGCATCTCTTTTTGTTCTTCAAGTTGTCCTCACTTGCAGCGTAACATTGCGCAGACTTCTTCCGCGTCGGATTTTGAGTGTAGCATCCCCAAAGTCTGTGCCTCTTACGAGGACATGGGGCGCCAGCATGGATAAAGTTTGTGAGCCTTGCAAGCTCAAAATATTCAATGCCACTGGATTCGCAGCCTTCTGGAGACGATCTTCGCATTCATACTACCGACAACAGATTTCCTTCCAGATTTCCGCAATGGAGCTTATGAGCACATCGTCGGCAAATTGCTCATTCTGCTTCTTGATTCGGCAACATATAGAAGGCCAATTCCCTGAATTGGAACATTTTTCTTCTATCAGAGAAACGATGTCACCGGCTATGAAGATTAAACAATCCTTGCTAGACGGGGTCAAGATGAAACTCCGGTTGTGCTTTAACAAGGAGGACCAGACAACAGATGTAGGAAGCTTGCAGATCGAAGACGATTCTAGCAAAGGCGGTTATTACGCCTTCTCTCTTAGCCAGTATGTCCAGTACATAATTTCAGGTAGACCTCCCTGGATGAGTTGCTCGCTATGTGGGTAGTACTGATGAAGCATGCGACAGACGATCCGGCTGCTGATTAAACAGTCAGCAGGGATATTAGAACTGATTTCCGCTCCTCATCAACATTCCAACAGATACACCGTCGCTTTACGAGAGTGTACTCTGCCATCCAGTCTGCAAAGAAGTCGAGCGTGTACGGGAGTTAGGAAATTGGCAAATGCCTACTAGAATCCTCTCTGTTTCGTTAGATGGTCAGTCGCTGACATTACTCGAGAATCGGAACGATAGAGCCCAATACATTGCCTTAAGCTATCCATAAGGTGGAATGATCGATTTTATCGCAACGCACGGATCGCTGTGCGGTATGCTCAAGGGTTTCCCGATCACGGCACTCCGGAAACTTTACAATATGCCGTCTTCGTATACCATCAGCTAGGGATTCATTACCTATGGATCGATTGTCTGCGCACTATTCAAGATTCTGACGATGACAAAGCCAGGGAGATCTCCAGGATGAGTCAAGTTTTCAGCAATGCCTATTGTACGCTTTCTGCCACAAATACTCCAAACGCTCATCATGGGTTTTTGGATCATCGATTCCATGACAGAGAAATGAGGATCTTGCCATGATTCCTACCGAACGGGTTAGTTGGAAAATGGGCTTCCGTGACAGGAATTGATATTCGGAACGTGACCAACCTTTGAATTCTAGTGATGGACTCTCAAGCAGAGTACTCTCTCGCCGATTTCTAGATTTTACGGCGACGACGACACATTTAGGCTGGCAATGTCGGAGTGAGTTCCGTGGCGATCCTCCTGAACATGGAGTCAGAACAGAGCAAAGCATTGCTGAGAAGCTTGCTCCCTTTACTCACGTGGAATAATCTTGGTCACGCTCTCAATACTGCGGCTTTGTATCACGCATGGCACACTGCGGAGGACGAGTACATTTTACAAGACCTCACCAATGGGAAGGACAAACTTCCGGCTCTCGCGGGTCTTGCAAACGAATTTCATGATCTCATAGGCGGCGATTACCTCGCAGGGCTTTGGAACCGGTTCCTACCTCATGGGTTGCTTTGGTATGATGGAAAAGAAAGCCTTACATGGTAACCTAAAGCCAAGCAGAAGCACTTGTCTCGTGTCGGTTCTTACAGGACTCCAAGTTGGTCGTGGGCTTCATACGATGGTCCTATATATTTGATGGACAATGAGGACAGCATCTCCCAGACCGGCCATTTCGATGAGAAAGGTTCGATAGAGCCATTGCTCGAGATATTCAATGATCTGACTGATTTAGTCAATTCTGATTCACCATTCGGAAAGGTGAAAGAAGGCTTACTCATGGTACGAGGTCGTCTAACAGCCAAAAGAGAAGACCAATACTAACAACGTGACCTCGTAGCAAATATTGCATAATCTCTCATGGTGGAAAACTCATTAGTCCATACATATCCAGATGATCAGCACAGTTGGAAGCATAGTCAGTATGGGAAGAACGATATATTTTCTAGAGGTCACACGTAGAGCAGATGCTAACAAAGCAGATGCTGATGTCTTGGGCGTCTATGATTGTTCTCAAACGCAAGGGTTGATGTTACTGCCAGCAAGCGGACTAAGATCTCGTCGCATTAGGTGTTTTCGCGAGGAATATCGGGCCGGAGGGAAAGGCGAATCCATCTTCCACGGATCTGAGATAAGCACGCTTACGATAGAATGACCTCAGCCTCTTCGATCCCATGATAGCAGTAGGGGATTCACTAATATGTGATCGTGGCTCCTAGCCCGCAAAATATCGACGACCGAGATGCAGAGAATCCCAGCGGTGCCAGCATAAATCTGATTTCAGGTTCAATTACGCAGACAGTAGCGTTAGAGCATGGTGTCGTTGTTAGGGCAGAAGACAGACCTCAACATGAGATATAAATGAAATCCAAGGGCAAAGCTTGTTCACAATCAGCGGTGAACCGAGGCATTGCTCGTACCAATCAAGGATTATCAAACGTACTGAGATGCCATGGGGGAACAGAAGATACGGTGCGCACGGAGGCAAGCTCGGAATAGTCTGCAGGACTTGAAAGCGAGGAGATGTGGACTTACGTTTATGCGCGGTGAATTTAGGATTATCGTTATCAGGGAGCGTTTCATCTCGACTCTAGGTCCACCGTAACGGAGGGCGCATTTCCGCTGGAACCAAACAACGATGCTGCTATGGGTGCAGAAGTGGGACCCGAGCTCATTTGGATTTGAAAGCATTCACGGCCTATGCAATTGTATCACTCGAGTACCTTCTGCTGAGGCCAAGCAGTCTCATAGTACAATGTACACTAAGCACGCCCTGCGAAAAAGCTATGCCTCGCCAATCTCTACTCGAGCACCCTGTAGATCATGTTGGCTGGTTGAGCTGCTTGGGCTGGTTGAGATTCTGAAGTGAAGTCTGAGGCCCATGCGCATGATGATCCGTTGTGCTAATGTTGTGGATCGGTGTTTTCTGACTGGGTTCTTGGTGCGTTGTTTTGGATATTAGTTGGGATGATACTGAGTGCAAATCATGAGACGGTTCTACAAGAGGAATCGGGGTAATTAGTTCCATAAGTCGTCTAGTGGTGGTCAGTAAAATATAATTGAACATCTACTTATATTAACAGTGACTCGAAGAGGGTCCTTGCAGTGCTGGCAGCCACAGCGCCTTGACCGAGAACCGATAATTGTTGGTAATTCGAGTCAGCCAAAATGGACTATCCTGCTGCAGGTTCTCAGAATATGATTTAGGAAAACACTTGGGGTATCGTATTCTTGTGCAAGGCTTCGAATTTTATGCTCAATCTTGGCACCCTCGGGACAACCTCGGAGGCCAGCTCGGGGTGCCAAGCAAACAACTTTCGGGCTTCGAACGCGTCTCTTCACGTCACTCACTCACCGTCATCAGTATTTCGAACATTAAACGATCTTCTCTTACTCAGTCGGATACACTGACATCCTTTCTTCTCTAAACTATTACTGTGAGTATGGTCCAATTGAATACGCGCTGACGAAGGAGGGGCGCACTATCAATATTCAACCCTTTCGCCGCGTCTTTCTATCACCTCAGACCGGCGTTCACTTCTACACATCTCCCACAATGGCTACAAATTCTCCGCCCTCCGACTACGCAAGTCAAGTTTCCCTCTCTCCCGCGCCCAATCAGTTCGTCCAGACTGCCTCTTCCCGCACCACCTTCGAATCATTTGACCAACGCCTCGCATCCTTCCTCAATTGGCCGCATCAGGGTCGGTTGAGCTCCAAATCTCTCGCGGCGGCTGGTTTCTACTTGGAACGACCAGGAACGGACAGGGTCTCTTGCTTCTGCTGTGATGTGGCTTTGGAAGACTGGAATCCCGACAGCGACCCCACCACTGAGCATCAGCACGCATCGCCTGCATGCACATGGAACAATGGGACCTACATGACGACTTTGGACGAGAGGCTGGGGTCTTTTCATAGCTGGCCTATCGATATCAAGCCTTTGCCAGTAGTGATGGCAGTGGCTGGATTCTATCATTCAAACAAGCAAACGGACGGCGTCACTTGCTTTAGCTGCAAATTGGCCCTCAGAGACTGGAAGAGAACGGACGACCCCATTAAACAACACTTACAATACGCCCCAATCGACGGCCCCTGCTCCTGGATCGCCAAGGTTACAAACCAGCCGGAACCATACATCCCTCCTACGCCTCCTCTTTCACCACCAATGGCCGCAACAGGAGCCATTCCTCGCGAATGCCTACTGTGCCAAGATATCCTCCCGTCCGGAAATCAGCTAGCAAAGCACGCGCGGCAGCTCCATGGAGGTATTGGCGGAATAATGAAGGGTAGAAAGATCGCAGTGCCTCGTCGGCGGTCTGGAGCTCTTTTGTTGGGAAGACACAGGGTTATGAAGCCAGTCCATACCAGGGTAAAAGCCGAGAGAAGGAATACAGCCGGACTGTTTGGACGGATTGGATGAGCAGAATAATGGGACACATCTGCGGCACAGGCAGGATCACGCATTGGAGCGGCCACCTTCAGTCACCAGGATGAATTGGACTGATCACGCTTACGAGCTGATGATTAATTGGACGGAATTGCAAGCCATTGCTTGTCAATAGATGGAAAGTGAGCAATCACAGGGTTTATCGCGGCATCGCTTCAGGAGTTAAGCTGTTATATACCAGGCTCAACTTGGGCTATTCCGCGCAACGGGAGGCACCTTTCCAGTCGCTGCAATCATGCAACTAGCTACTCGGCCCAGGCTCTGAGGCTATATGGATCGCAATTATGTATATACCGAATTTTCACAGTTGGTTACACCAGGCGATGAACAGCAAACGCTGAGGCCAGGTCGCTACAATCCGCCTAGGCTGCAGGGCTGCGCTAACACTTGCACTGCATGATCAATACTTATATGTCCTGCGTTCCTTTCTTCTGTGTCGTGCACTTCGTTCTTTGCATTCTTCAATGTGATATTGCTTCTTTTCTATAATGTCTCACAAAAACGCTTCTCACATCGCCTTCCACTGCACCCACCCAAACCTCTCATTCGAAACCTCCACCCACGCTAACGAAGCAGGCTACCACCGAGCAACATCCCAACAGCGCGCAACCGCCGCTGGCAAGACCAAGAAAGAGCTTACCGATGACTGGGACGCAACTTTTCCCGCCCCACTGGTCCTCCCTGGAGACGAACTTTCCATGGATCCACGCTGTGCACCACAGAGCTTACGATCTTGGGTACGCGAGAAAGAACGCAATGAAGTAACAAGCGAAAGGAACGTGATTTATGTTGCTGGTGCGCCGATTATCGATGCTAGTGTTGACTTCGTCCGAAGGTGGAGTCATCCCAAGCAACTGGGTAGAAATTCTGGGGAAGTCGGCAATGTGGGAATTGCTACAGAAGGTGTGCAAGATATTGCGGATTATCTCGCTGCCTTCTATCATGGGATGCCCGTCAAGCTCCTCCCACGCCATTCCGTCCGCTTCACGCGCTGGAACGACGATTTTCCAAAGGCCTCGAAACGGAAAGGGAAAATCAAAACTAGCTACATCGGCCTCACCACCTCCACCGAAACCATCGGCATCCGCACCCGCCCCTCACCGGACGGAAGTTTTGCGGGGCAATTGAATCTAGATGATTTATTGGATACAGCGATTAGTATCCTACCCGAGGATGCGTATGCATTGCTCATGCTTGTGGATCAGGATTTGTACGAAGATGAAGACGATGATTTCTGCTGTGGGAGGGCTTATGGTGGGAGTAGGGTTGCCGTTGTAGGTGCACTTTCCTGAGTCCTTTCCCATTGATTAGGATTAATTTTGAAGTTTCGAGGCGATGATTGATCGGTATTTGGTCCGGGGTCATTGGCCGGAATATGGCTTATACATAAGCTTTATGTTCAGAAAATCCATTAACGTTCTATTACGCAGGTGGGTGCGGCGAGGTATAATCCTATTTTGGATGAGAGGCAGGGGTTGCAGGAGGATCATCTGTGGCCTGCTTGCCATTGTGAAGATTATATGAAGAAGTGTTGTGATGCGGCCGAGAAGCCGAGGAAGGCTGAGATGAAGAAAGACAGTCAACAACTGTCATATTCGCCGCCTATATCATTACCATCGTCTACTACGCCTTCGCCATTACGCGTAGCAGTCGGTGCATACACCTCCGCACTCCCGACCTCGTCTTCCTCATCCGATGATGTAAAGCTCAACATCTGGCTTCCCCGCATCGCGCAGACTGCATCTCACGAACTGGGGCACTGTTTCGCGCTCGATCATTGTACCTACTATGCTTGCGTTATGCAAGCGACTAGTTCGATCGTGGAGGATTTGAGGCAGCCGCCGTATTTGTGTCCGGTTGATGAGGCGAAGGTTGGGAGGGCGACTGGTACGGGGGAGAGGGAGCGGTATGAAGCTATTGAGAGGTTTTGCGAGAAACATGTGGATGCACCTACGTTTGCGGCTTTTGGGGCTTGGGTTAGGGCAAGACTTGGGGAATTGGGTGAAAGTGATGAGCCTTCGGCGAAACGTCAGAGGAAATTGGTGTCGAGGAAGGAGTCGAGGGAGTTGCCGATTGAGCGCAGTCCTTGAGCTCGTTTGTACACAAGTACGCGTTGCCTATTCACTCAGACGCATTGTCACGTCGATACGATATCGAAATGAGGATTTTCCCGCCCCCACGCTCTGGCCTGCTAGGCCGCTCTAGGCACTTGTCAGCCAACTAGGAGTTTTTCCTGGCGGTGATCTTCAATCTAGAGCTGTTCCCCGGGGAATCCAATCTTGGGTCGAAGGAGCCGCAGGCTAGACGAGGGACTAGGCCCACGAACTTTTCTTGACGACGTGAAGACAGCACGACCATGTCGATGCGAAAACACTTGAATATGGCCTCCGTTTGTACCAAACCCATGGTTGAACCATTGAGCAGGACGAGCAAGTGGCACCCCTTTGAACGAGACCAATGTATGGAGTGGCTGTGCGAAATCAAGTTTTCCGGCTCCTTCGTGCGAGCGAACGTTCTGTAAGCGTCGTCTGTTATCGATATAATCACAATTAGGGGGATCGTCATATTGTGGCTTGTTTCGAGGGAGGGAAGCCCAGACCTTGGGCTGAGAAACGCGTCTTAGAATCCCGTATGGGAATTCTACGCGTGCTGCGAGCCCACATTACTTTCTTTTCCTCACGAAAGCCTATCTCCTACTTGTCCACGTTGACGAGCTTTGGATAGGTTTGATATCTGGTATATCTGAGCGTCGTTATCTTCGTCAGTGAACATGATCTTGCCCACTCGTAGACGAATTGAATGCTGACATAGCCTCAGGATGGACACATCGGGCTTTCGAGCCGTCAACCAGCCTTGGGTCAGTCCGCGCAAGCCTCTTCCAAAGACACAGGATGCTATGGAAGCCTCACCCAGCATCTCCGACCCTTCTAGCCGCCGACTTCGTACACCAATTCGACATGGGCCCAGTCCTACAAAGGCACGCTCATCAAGGGCCCGAGGTGCGAGCGAAAAGCGGAGGAAGCCTCCAAATGTCTTCGAGCCGACGACTAGAGACCCCTCTGCCAACCTGACAACACCGCACGACACCCAGATGACCAACTCCAACGAAGAGAGCAGATTTCCAGCAACACCAAAGCCCAGTAGAAAGCAAGCCAATCGAGCTGCTAAATTAACGAGATCGGTCGAGGAATCCGTTAAGACGGTACGATCCCCCTCCTACGGCGTTCCGGCCACTCCGTCGAGCACCGATTCTACCTCGAGGCCTGTTGCACGTGCCAGCCAGGACGCGCCTGAGCAGGATGAGGATTGGGCTCCTTCGAAGGCCGCTACAAGAGAATTGAGCTTTGGCGAGTCTCCAGAGAAGGCTACCTATACCCCGACAAGGACGGCAAGAGTATCCAGCGAATGTTCCGACTCATCATGGCAAAATGCTGACATCCGGCAGAGGAGACTCGAGGAAGACGGTTTCGTGGAACAAGATGGAGTGGAATTTCTGGAAATACAATACAAGACCGCGAAGAAGAGGAGAAATGGCGAGATTTCTGAGATGAAAGAAGCGTGGCAGGCCGCAGTGAGGAAGCAGAAGGGAAAGCAAGACGAAGATCGAGGCGAGAAGAGGAAACACAACAGCTCAGAGGGGACATTGAAGCGGAAGTCGGCAGAGACTGGTAAGTCTCGCGCGCGTCCAGAGCGATTGCACCAGAGAATCAAGCGGGAGTCTTCCCTTGATGAGGCTAGCGCTGCTCCTCCGGCATGCCATGCAAGCGTCCAGAGCGTTCTTGATGGCGAAGTTGGCCAGCGTGCTTTAAGCGTGAGGCCTTTTGGACAGGCTTCGTGGGGCTCTGAGCCAGTCAAGCATGAAAACGAGCGCCCAGACGATTCTACAGTCCCAACACCTAAAGTTGAGCAACTGTTGACTGATCTAGAAAGATCGACTCTTAATGAGCAAACATCTGCGAAGGCAAACGCAGACAAGACCCGAGGTCGTATATTGAAAGGACCAGGCATGAACTGTGGAAGCAGTCCTACAAAGCAGGCAGATGCGGCTCGGTGCAAAAGAAGATCACCGAGAAAGTCCCATGATAGACGAGAGGTCGATTTACCTAGCCCTCGTCGCCTCTCCTGCAAATGCGCTGAGCTGCCTGAATACTTCAGACGGCGGTGGTTGGAGGATCCCGATCTGGCGTCTTTTCCTGGAGGCAAGCTTGAGTTCATGACGCATGTCAAGCAGATTGCTGGATGCCCGGGCCATAAGTTGCGCCTAATTGATTCGTGTCGATTAATACTGAACAACGAGACGCGGGCTGAGTGGGTGAGTGCAATTATAGGGAAAATTTGGATTGCAGATCTAATGCAGATGCAGGAAGAGGCTGAAGGTTCCCGAATTACAGCGGGTGAGAATAATGAGTCTGAGCTTAAGGATGCTACGGACTTCGCGCAGGATTGGCTTGCTGCGGACTTGCCCGCAAATCCTCTTGCCTGTCCACCAAGAACGATTGACAGAGGCGAGGATGGTCGATCCCAAACTCAGCGCCACCCAAAGCGACAGGCAGAAGAACAGGTAGCCCGACAGAGGCAACAGTCAAGCATAGGGCCCGAAAAGTTCTATGGCCTTTCTTCAAGACCCCTGCCTCCACCAACGCTACGCGACGCCTTGCAAACAACACCCGAGGCCAGCAAAAACGCTGCTGACGATAACAAGAATCAATTATTGAAGCAGACGCCTAGGACCAATGATACGACGCAAGAAAAGACACCACCCACTTCTTCCCCATGCGCGTCGAATCCAGCAAAGGGCAGCAAACCGACCAAGCGTAAGAAAAGACCCACACCTACGAGTGAGATTGGACCATGTCGACCAAGCAAGAAGACGAAGTCCACGTTGACACCGCCAACTTCCTCCCCCCCGAGGGAGAAGAGCATATCTCCCCCGCTGATCGATCCCACAAGGAACAACCTACCGCCACTTTTCCACGATGAGGACGTATTGGAGAAGCGCACAAAGAATGCATATAGAGCACCATCGAACATCACGAGTCCACATATTCCGCCTGAATTCAGTGCAAAACGCAAGCGGCATCAAAGCTTGCCTCCGAGCCTGGTAGGCCTGACGAAGCCCGCATCCAGATTTGTCGTCACCCAGCCAGCAACTCGAACTCTAAGAGACCGAGCGCTTCAGGAGCTGTCAACGAACACGAGTCTATTAAGTGGCATGGTCGAAGAAATCGCCAAAGTAGTCGAAGAGAAGCTCCAGAAACATCTCCCACAAATCACAACCAATAGCAACATTCAAAATAACGGTTTAGCTCCTGCTCCTCCTCCACCACCACCACCACCCACCGTCCCCACAAACACACACCCGGCACGCCGACGCAGATCCAAAATGACACTCGAAGAACGTAAAAGACGCTATCCTGAACAATCCAGCGACGTGCCTCATCACCTGCGTAAGCCCGAAGCAGAAATAATCCAGATTGGCAAGTTTACAAACCCGTACGAGCGACATCGTGCGGCACCGTACGCTTTCGGTTATTGGGGAACATTGAGGAAGGAATATAGACCGCTGATTACGCGATCGAACGGGAGGGGAGGAACGGTTTGGACGGCAGATGAGATTGCTAGGGTGCAGAAGTAGGGTAGAGGTGGGGATGTTTCTATGGAGGGTGGTTTGGAGTCTAGCTTCTGTTTCCGAGGTCGAAGACAATGTGATTGTCTTGCGGTGCAAGCGTTCCTATCGGACTGTGGCGTCACCCGGAGCGATGTACAAGTAGAACCACTCATTTTTCGGCGTTCTGAGAAAAGTTTAGCAGCATATATTTCATTTCCGGCGTTTTTAGCGGAAATATCCGACCATACTCAAAAGCAATTCAAATCGTGCGTCTAGTAATCCCAGTCTCATGGTATCAATGTTGCCTCCACCTCCAGTCGAGATAGGCAAAAAGCTTTGCTTCGAGTGTGATGTTTGTGGGAATACATTTCGCGTTGATAGACGTTTCGAATGGTAGTAAGTGACATCTGTTCAATGTTCATGACGTGCCCAACCTGGCGTGTGCTAATCAGACAAGATTTACTTACCGGGCTTCGCGTTTACGTATACGGATTCCCAGATTGCGATTAAGCGACTGAAGGACATGTCTCTAGAGCATGTAATACTTATATGCCATCTTTTGAGAAGAGATATTGACAGAGACGATGTCTAGAATTTGACCGACGACCAGACGTCTTCTGTAAGCATACAATGTTGTAATTCACGTTGCAAATACTGAACATCTAAGGAGATGAAGAAAAAGTACCGTGTATAAACGCTGCTGAAGCTTCGAAAGATGACAATGATGAAATCACAAGATGTGCAGAAGAAATGCTAGAGAATGGCAAATATCCATAGATTCAAGTCGAACAATTAACAATATCGATAGTAATGGGAAACACATCCCCAAAACCAATCCCAAAGCGAAGATCTGAGATTCTTCAACGCGTGCGTGCCTTTGCCATGTTTTATTTGAGCTGTCATTACTAAGGCATCATGGGATGCAGGTTGGTTGGCGGGTGACCCTTTCTGCTTGTCAAAATCAGAGGATGATGGCAAAGAACCTTATGGTGATGCGGCACTTGGAAAATTATGGATTTCTTTCCTCCCTTCGCATTGTTTGCTAGAGGCGAGGAATCATCCGTTCTGGCCATTCAGAAGAGATTATCCACGGTAGGAAACTCCGGGGATTCGATAGCACCATCTGCAGTCGTGGGCGTGTTATTAGTTGGCGAGCTGCTGCTGGAAAGCAGTTGTGTTATTTCGTTCAAGGCTGGGGAACGAAAATCACGTTTGACGCGACCATAGAATCATGTCGGCTCGGTCGAGGGTTGTACTCGATGTCGAACAAGCTGGTCTGAACAGGCGTTAGTCAGTACGGAGCCGTATGAAGATGATGAGTAGAGCTCCAAGTGCATAGGACAGAGGTTGTACCAAAAGTCAAAGCGTCATGTGCAAACCCCCCTGTTCCCCTCGGTTCAACAAAATCGCTGGTTTCTTGACATTCATCAATTTGGCGCTGGCCCATACACTAGCCTTGTCTGCGGAAAAAATCCAGGGAGTCTCCGGTACCCGCTCCGCATTCTCCTCTCGTTGGACTTATGAACGACAAGCATTGACAAGGCCTTCGGGATGCCCACGACACTGAACGATTTGGCGTACGTGTGCGGCATAAACACTGATTTTGGGCCTCCGAAAGCTGCAGGATTTGGGTCGCGAAGATCTGGCTGGAAGAAATACTCAGGCAGACCCTCGTATTTGTAGAATTAACGGGGAAGGAGCGTAGGAATCTCTTGCCTGTCGCTGGTAGTTTGCCATCGACGTGATTTCGGGGCCCGTTCGTGTCGAGTAGCGCCGACACTGTTCTCAGATATTAATCTTGGGCATGATTTTGTGGAATTACGAGCATTGTGCACAATGGCTTTCGCCCGAAAGTGACCCTGTGATTTGGAACCCGCAGTAGTATGAACAATAACAGCGTTGGACACCAAGGTCTTAGCCTGAAGCAGTGATTCGTCAATTACACCTCTAGTCCGCTTGCGTGGGACATACTCTACTAACTTACCTTCCTCTAGCCTCTTATGTTCGAAGCAAGTATCACTCCGTGTATATTTGTCGAAGTCGACCCTGTGCTGCTCGACCACACCATCTTGCTCCAGTGTCTGTCTTTGCCTCTCGGCATCGTACACACATGACGATAGCGAACTTCGGACAATAATGCTACGATGATGCCGCATATCGTTGGGGAGTTGAGAGGCTCGCCTTTCACGGGGTTCTCGGTAGATATCAGCCGACTTGACTGTTTTGATGACGGTATCGACGGCTCGCCTCGCTCGACCAGACGGCGCTTGTTCTCAGCTATATTTGTGTTTGATTTCGCGCGATGAAGAGAGCCGATAAAGGTTGGGACTGGAGAAAGACTTAATGGCAACTCGAGGTACAGGTGCCAAAATGGGATTTGTTCGCTGACTGTGATCCTATTAGCATGATATCACGCATCGGCTCCTCGTAACCTAGCATTGAAGTTTGACCTCAGGGCTTTTACGCTCGTCTTTCAGGGTCTTGGGAGATGTGAGCTGGTTGATTGTGTACCATGGACCTCCGACATTCTTACGCACGACCGGCAACGAACTTCGCGCAATAGGAATCAGTGTCAGTGCAAACGCTGGTGGGACTGCAGGGGCGTTGCGACTTGGCCGGGTATGGCGACTTTGTCTGCGAATGCCCAGATTCTCTGGGTCTGGAGCGGCGATCTGTCACCCCTCAAAGTAGAGATGCTGCATAAAATTTGATATCTCGAACGAGGGAGGGCATGTTTGGAGGAGAAGAAAGCAGCATTATTTAGCAAGCGGGCGAATACAATAGGTAGATTTTGGACGCGTCTCAAATTCACCACCGTGCTCATTCCCGGTTCAAAAAATGGCCAGACTTGATCTTAACCTGGCGGGGGTCATATCAAAAGCCTACCACGCGTACAGAAAGCTCTTGCCCAACATTTAAACGATCTTATTCGCCACTCTATCATCGAGTGCTCCTGATATCAGTAGAAAGCCTGAGAACGAGGCCTCCGAAATTTGCTCCAGTCGCCTCTCTCGCCCCAGGCATGCGTTCTCTATCGACCATGTCCGTGAATACATCTTTGTTCCTCGACAATGATGAAAAAGGTCGTGGACCTAGCTTCTCGCTAGTACACGGCTCCTGCAGCCTGATCTTAGGGACATCTGGGGAGTAGTTCTTAGGCTGAGATCGCTCCCAGGGATGCTCGGCGCGGAACAGCATTGCTCAAAACTAGCGTGTTTCTCTCGACAACGAGCGCGTCACCCTACCATGAAGGAAATACGATGACGTGGAACGGTAAAATGAAGGTACCCAGGCACAAAATTTCTTTTGACCGAAACGCTTGCGCAAAACCGAGTATGCAAGCATCGCAATGCCCTGGAACCTTGTCACAGAGTCATTGCGCGACGAGGCTTTCTCTCCTATGCGCAGATGGTATCAGATTTCTCGCTTACGAGTATCGCAAACGATATTCACATGACGAGTTGGATCATGGCTCCAATCGAAAACCGGCCAGCACTGCGTGACGAGGTTTCACGGTCCCAAGGCCCAAGCGAATGCTCATATTTCTCCAACGTTGTCATAGACTCTTGGAGAGATATCTGGCGGGCTAGAGCCATAGCACGAATAATCGTCACATAGTGGATATTATCTTCGATAGCCTGAAATGCCTCGAGATGCCGAAGGGTATTCGCAACGCCTGTAAGCTCGAGAACAGCATCTTGATACTCTGAAGACGCTCCACCCGGCCCTTTCCTGCCTTGCTGACCTTTCTGATCAAGTCTGGAGAAGGTTGAACATCAGCCAAGCCTGGCAATGAGGCTACGTTCACTTACTGATAGCGTTGACAATGTTTCCCATGGAGAAGCGAAAAGCGGGCGCCATCCTCTGTATGACCTCTTGAAAGGCCAGTGCAGCGTCAATTGCGGTTAATGGTAGCAGAGATAAGAGAATTGCGGCCTTACACCCCGCTGCGCACAGCGTGGCTTAGTTGAGCTGCATCATCGACCTTGCAGCTTGCAGCAACAACCAACCAATAGGTCACATTGAGCCTACTACCGTTCGACTTGGTAGGTAGCCTGTCGCAACATGGCCGTCGACGATCTCAGCATAGCCTTGTCCGTCTCCATTGTCTAAGACTTCGACGTCCGCATCGCCTAGTCCAAGAAGGCCGCAGTGCACGTCATCTAATGATTGGCATGGCATTTGCTCATCTGGGCCCTTGCTCATGTGCTTATAGTCGTCACCATTGCTCTCTCGTGTCGTGGCGTTTACCATCCCTAGGATGTAAGTTCATAGCTAGCGGTGCGAGCGCTATAACTTAGTACTCGGGGAACTCTGGATCAACCTGCTGCCTCCAAGCCCTCAGTCCGCCTTTGATATCGCCAACATAATCATACTTGAGGTTGTCCCCAAGTTTCCCCAACTCTTTGAACTTGTTCACAGCAAGCTGCGAATCATTTCCGAAGCGGCATATAAAGTAAAGCGATGCCTTATCAACAACCGATGGATGGAAGTTGACAACGTCTTCGAGCAGGCTGAGGCTCGCCGCAGGATCTCTGCTAATCTCCGAGAAAGGAATGTTCACACTGTCTTTGAGATGGCAAATGTCATATTGCACCTTTTCTCTCACATCGACCAAGACATCTGGGCTTTTCTTCGTTTCTCGCATCTTGCTATAGGCCGCTGGGGAGATGCGTTCGGCGTCACTGAGAATGTTTGTGGGATGTAGCAATCCGCAAAATTCGTCGTAGTCTAGAGATCCTGAAGCCAGTGTCTCGCGAGTGATGGTGCTACTGTCTGAGCAGCTGATGCAATTCTTCCTTTTACCACTTAAACGAACGCTTCGAAATGGTGGACTCCCATGGGCTGAGAAGAGCAGCAGAGAGGGAGGATCCGTAAGGCTTCCATAGGTGTCATGTTCAAGCCCCCCGTTGTCGCAACCAACCTGATAGACCGCTGCAGGCGGGCTATACGTCTTGTTATGCAGAATAATCTTCATCGTCTCCATCGCCATCAGCACCCCCATCACCCCGACCACTGGCCCCAAAATGCCACCTTCTCCACAGGTCAACACGCTCTCCGCAGGCGGCGGCTTCGGAAAAACGCAGCGGTAGCAGAAACGGTTTTTGGACTCTTGAAAACGAGAGTCATTGAGGACCGTCAATTGTCCTTCAGTGCGCAGAGCTGATGCTGTAACGACAGGTCTCTTGGCAAGAATGGCAGCGTCGGAGATGAGGTAGCGGGTTGAGGGGCGGTCAGTGCAGTCGAGGATAACGTCGTACAATTCCATTGTCTCGACGGCGGGTGAGGGGGTTAGGTGGTGGTTGTAGGTGATGATTTCGATGTTGGAGTTTAGGCTTAGCCACGTTAGCTGGTGGACGGAGTAGAAGTACCATGTGTCACGTACGCCCGTAGACGCTCAGCAGCGCTGTCAACTTTGTGCTGCCCAATGCTCTTCTCATTGTGAAGAATCTGCCTGTGCAAATTGGACAGCTCAACCGTATCTCCATCCACCAATCCTATCTTCCCCACGCCAGCGCCAGCTAAGTATGCAGCAGCGGGGCAGCCCAATCCTCCCACGCCTATGACTAAGACTGATGCATTTCTTAGAGCTAGTTGTCCTATGTCCAACCCATCAGCCCGTGATGGTAGAAGTTTGGATGTGATTGGACTGACCGCTGAGCCCAACTTCAGGCATGATCAATTGTCGTCCATACCGCTTGTATTCCTGATGTCTCAACAGTAAAGACGGAGTTTGGTCCTCTGGTTCCGTGACCGAGGATGCTTCGTCCGCGATGCTGCCGTGCGTCTCGCCATTCTGTTGAGTTGGCTGTGATGTTTGGGCGGCTTTTTGCTCTGCTGCTGCGAGTTGGCTCTTTAGGTCGCCGAGCTGGCCTTCGACTGCAGTGATCTGGGAGCGGAGACGATGGACCAAGTCGTCGACGGCATCCATGTTCAATAGAAAAGAATTGTATGTATGGAGAAAAGAAAAAGTTTCAAAGCGGGTCAGAGGTCGGCTTTTAGAGCACGGAGTTAATAATTCCACAAAACCACCTACTTTTCGATACATTCGCATTTCCCAGCACTTCCACGCAGAGCCAACCCTTCAAACATGGTAAGACCGCTTTCCCTCCCCTCCAACCCCATAGCTGATACCCCCAGGCTCCACGCCCACAAACCGTCCCTCGCCTCCGCCGCACACAATCTCAAACCACCCACTCCACCATCCTCTCCAACCACTACAAAACCGCCCACAAATCCAACAAAGCTCCCACCAAGGCGCTCAAACGCGCCTCCAAACACTCTACTCTCCTGGACCGAATCACGAAGTCAGCACCAGGCAATAAGATCAGCAAACGGCGGCGTCCAAGCAAGAAACTGAGAACGAATATTGGATCGTTGGGAGATGCATTACCTGACGTCGCTGATGGGAAGAAAGTTGGTGCTGGGGTTGGGGCTGTTGGGGAAGCACAGGAGGGCAAGATTAAGCACAAATCCCTCAGAAGCCGACCCGGCGCGAATAAGAAGAAGGAGAAAATAGTGGCGATGGAGATGGAGCGGTTTGCTAAAAATATGGCGCTCATGTCTGCTGCCCCTACATCATCAAAGAATACAGGCATTGGAGCGAGTAACGGGCAAGAGATGGTTGGGGTTGAAGGTGATGGGAAAATGGAAGCGATGAAGCGGGGGACGGCGGATAGATGGGCTGCTATTAGGGGGTTTATAAGCCAGACTATGGAGCGAAGAGGGGATGGGGAGGGTGTTGTGGGTCGTTGAGAGGATGGAGGGGGGAACGAGGTTGCTAGGTCGATTGCATGGGATTATGGATGTTACTTGATGGGAGATATGCTAGACGAGAAGAGAAGCTGTCCCTGCGCCGCCTCATTGAGGAACGGCGGCGGAACAGATGATCTTAGTGGAAATGAGTTTGCTTGATGCATACATTCCGAACTCACTGGAGGCATCTGGCTAAAGTGCAGAGATGGCCGACGGAGAGGGTGGAATGGGAAAGGAAATCGATCCGATGATGTGAAAAGTGGTTGAGGAGCAGAGGGACAGAGAAATGCATATATGCCTCTGGCTCTTTAGTGAATGAATCTTACATTTACACGAGCAAAGAAGGTTTCGAAGACTCCATTGCCTCACTAGAAGTATTTACACGTCCAACGTACAATCTCCATGTTTGTCTATCGCCCTAGCAGAAGCTCACGCTCACCTCTTAATTAAAATCACGATACCCCCCACGCGACGTGCCTCCCCTCGCTTCGGGTGGTGGGTTGTATACGATTTTCCGAGTCTTGATAGGCGCCCATTTGTACCTATTACCATAAAGAATTAGTATCCACCACTCCGAACTATATCAACACCCCAAAAACCAAGAATACAAGGCTGAGATAACGTACCTCTTCACCCATATGCTCAACGCCAACAGCACACTCGTAATCACAACAGTAGCAATACCCATCTTCTTCCTCTTGTCCATCTCTGGCTCGGCCGCAAAGTTGAGAAATTCTACCACGTCTTTAGCCATTTGGGATGTAGTCGCTGGAGTACCGTCTTCGTATTCGACCAGGCCGTCGTAGAGAACGCGGGCCATTGCGATGCCTGTGCGTGGGCAGGCGTTAGCAGCTGACATGAAGGCAGGCGAGCGTAGCTGGGAAGGTGATGGAGGGACATACCAGTGCCAGGGAAATACGGATTAAAGTTAAGACCAGCAGCAACGGTTGCACCAGGAGGTGGCTCCTCAGGATATCCAGTAAGGAGTGAGAATATGTAATTACACCCTCCATGCCTCGCTTTAACCATCAAGCTCAAATCCGGCGGCAACGCCCCATTATTCGCCGCTCTTGCCGCCTCGTCGTTTTTGTACGGGGGAGGGATGTAATCGGAGATTTTGCCAGGGCGTTTTTCGATCTCGCCTTCGTCATTGGGCTCGGTGTCGTATTCGTTTTCTTCGGCCATAGCTTTCATTTCGTCAACGGTGTGGGTCGTGCCGACTAGGGTGCGCCAGGGGATGCGGCTGAGGGAGTGGCAGGAGGAGCAGACTTCGCGGTAGACTTGGAAGCCGCGGCGTAGACTAGTTTGGGTCAGTACATTCCTTAGCTTGTGACGTTGGGGAGAGGGCGTACGTTTGGTGGTCGAATGTTTTAGTGAACTTTTCGTGCTCCCATGGGTACTTCGTGGCATGGAGTCTGCAGCGATCAATGCTTAGTTTACACCGTCCGGCATCGTGAGATTGGGCTGTACCCTTCTTCCTGCGGCGACATAGCATAAAGCGTCTCCCCATAGAGATGATAATACCAAGCCATACTCCCCACAGCCAGCGCAGTGGCCGCCGTTCCAGCTGCATTCAATCGGAAGGGCGAAGCCGCAGCTTCAGATGCCGCATTGCTGGGGCTCGAAGCCGTAGAGCGCTATTACTTCCATCAGCATCAATTGCCCCAAGTCAAGGTCTGGAATGTGTAACCGTCGCCGCCCGCCCCAGCGAGCTGCGGGCATTGCCCACCATACGCGCGGAGCGTAGGGCCGAGCGTGCCAACATTATGTCCGCTGTGCAGCTCTAGTACAAAGGAAAGGAGTGGTGATAGTCGAAGATGTCGGCGCGCTGAAGAGGGGGAGTTGATGTCGACGTTTTGAAAGGGACTTTGGTCGCTTGGCCGAGTATCGGATTTGGTTGGTTGGATTCTGCTACATTCGATTGGCCGAAGTTCTGGATGATGACTAAGCGAGATACCGCCGATGCATGCCGAACTCATTTGGTTTTTGTTGCACGAAAAAGTGACTCAAAGCTTACTCCACCACAACTGGTACACCAATTGGATATTCATTATACATACTAGAAGCTACCTGGGATGGCTGTGAGTCTATGATATAATTCGCCCCACCAAACAATGGTGCCAGAACTAATATTCCACAAGTTCCACCAAGAAAACCCGCACCTAGGCAATAAAGACAGCGTCGAGGACTGGAGAAGTATACCACTCGTCACTTACTGCCCGAATGATCTCAGCTAACAGTCTCTAGTACGAGGCATCAACCCTCTCACACCCCCCGACCTCCTACAACATGAGATCCTCCAAGTACATCCCCCAACAATCGGCTCAAAACCATGACTCACGTACCTAGACGCAAAAGTCCAAATCTACTGTCCTCGCCGGCCGCAACGAAGTGGTCGCCTGCGTCCAAAACACCGACCCTCTCCACCGGCTCCTCGTAATAATCGGCCCCTGCTCCATTCACGACCCTGCCGCCGCTCTCGACTACGCCTGTCGGCTTATGACCCTGAAGACACTATACCAAGAAGATCTGCTAATTGTCATGCGGAGTTATCTTGAAAAGCCACGGACGACGGTAGGGTGGAAGGGATTGATCAATGACCCGGAGATTGATGGGAGTTTTCAGATCAACAAGGGACTCAGGACTGCGAGGCAGATGTTCGTGGATTTGACGGAGATGGGAATGCCGTTGGCGAGTGAGATGCTAGACACTATATCGCCTCAATTCCTCGCAGACTGTCTGAGTGCTGGCGCTGTGGGCGCAAGGACAACGGAGTCACAATTGCATCGGGAATTGGCGTCGGGGTTGAGTTATCCGGTGGGGTTCAAGAATGGTACGGATGGAAGTCTGGATGTAGCGATCGATGCGATCGGAGCCGTGATGCATCCGCATCATTTCTTGAGCGTAACGAAACCGGGGCTTGTGGCTATTGTGGGGACGATGGGGAATGAGGATTGCTTTGTTGTACTGAGGGGTGGGAAGAAGGGGACGAATTATGATCGGAGAAGTATCGCGGAGGCGAAGGAGCAGTTGGCGAAGAAGGGGTTGAGGCAGAGGTTGATGGTGGATTGTAGTCATGGGAATAGTTTGAAGGATCATAGGAATCAGCCGAAGGTTGTGAGGGATTTGGCGGGGCAGATTGAGGGGGGAGAGGAGGCGATTATGGGGGTTATGATCGAGAGTAATATCAATGAAGGTATGGAGCACTCTCCAGGCATAGCTATGACGCGATCCTAACTCGGTTTAGGTGCACAAAAGGTGCCGAAGGAGGGCAAAGCTGGATTGAAGTACGGTGTGAGTATCACAGATGCCTGCATAGGATGGGATACGACGGAAGAAGTCCTCGAGATACTAGTCAAGGCAATACGGAAACGGAGAGAGTTATTAGGCACGAATGGACACGCAGAGACAAATGGTCACATCTAAAATCAAAAGCTAAAAGTCGAATATTCAATGTTTAATTACGGCTACGATTATGCGAGTCGACTATCACATTTCTCCCCAGCTGACAAGAAGTGGTATGTTCTAATTGTTGCTGAAAGCTCTTTATGAAGCCATCCTCTACTAGCTTTCTACCTCACCAAGCTTTCCATTGTGGCCCAAAATTACAACGCTGACTTTAAGGGTGTACCTTGCTTCGCTGCAACAGAGTCCAGGGCTGAAGGTTCAGTGAAAACAAATATATCAGCAAACTTGGAAGGAGGCACCATTATCAGCGCTCTCATTGACATCGCTCAATGTATATCGTTGGGAAAAACGCGACTCTGATTATTAATGCAAACAACTCTTGCAGATACGCCACTTGGTACCAACTATCTACAAAAGCAGGGTCCAAAAAATAGCAAAACCACTTACCGATCCTCACCCACCTTCTCCTTCCGTCCTCACTTCCCTACTCGCTCCTACCACCACAACCAAGATACGCTAACCACCCGCCAGCCTCAATTCTACGAAGATTAGCGAAACCTTTTTTCCTCTTGAGCCGAGACGGCGGAGACACGTGTCTCTGCTCAGGTACATGGCGTGAACTTGGAGGAACGCCGAGGGTTGCAGAGTATCTGGCTGGAGTAGGATGTCTGGGCAGAGTGTCTCCGGAAGTAGAGTGAGTGGTGGGCCTGATGTCGCGAATTGGACGCCGCAGGACTGTGGGGTGTCTTGATGGTAAGGGATGTCGAGGTAGTGCGTCATCTGAGACGTAGCGTCTGTTGGGCCTGATGTCACGAACAGCTGCAGGGCGTCTAGCTGGAGAGGGATGTCTAGGCAACGCATCATCTGAGAGGGGACTGGGCCCGATATCGCGACCATCTGGTAGCATCCCCAGTAAATGGGGGGGCCTCCACTCACCTCTCACACCACCGCGGGTTCCTCTCCTAGCGCCGTGAACGGTGTCCACTAACGTCTCTTGACTACTCGAATCATCAGCACTCTCATTTCTCTCACTCAGATAAGGGGGGGAACCACGTACATCTCTTCCTCGACTCGGACGTATAATCTCCGGCTCCATATCCCTCGACGGTCCTCGCATTCGAATCGGTGGTCCTTCACCTCTGCCTCCACCCCCACCTCTACGCTCGCCGTCGAAAGGTGGCGGTCTTAGCGTAGACGGAGGACCGTGTCGCTGACCACCTCCACTTCCCCACTCAGGTGGCCCAGATGGTCGTGGTCCACGCTCTGCTTGGGCGCGTCTGTCCGACTCCCGGCTCGCAGCTGGTCTCTCCCTCTGACTCGGCACCGGGGCGCGGCCCTGGTCGCGCTCATGCTGACGACTCGCTCCAGGCATTGGCATATCGAAGGATGGCTGCCTCTGTCCACGACTTGGGGCGTGTGCATACTCACGCTCAGATCGTCGATTAGGATTCGGGTTCGGCATGCCAAATTCTGCTGGTCCCCTCTGGCTCTGTCCTCGTCTTGGTGGCTCTAGCTCATCCTCACTGTCATAAGATGACTCGCCAGAGTAGTCGATTCGATTTGGCCCGGGTCCAGCTTGCACGGGTGGCCCTTGGCGCTGCTTTGGTCGAGAGATGGAGGGCTTGCGTGAGGATTTGTGGCCGGGTGGTTTATCGCGGATGAAGACGCCGCGCTTTTTGTCGATACGGACGTCGCTGTTGATGGGACCGCCGGCTAGGAAGGTGAGCAGGCCCATGTTGAATGATTGATGATGATGATGGTGGTTCTTTCGTGGGTTGGAGTGATGTTTTTAGACCGGCTGGCTTGAAGGTGTGGGATGTGGTAGAGAACAGAGAAGGAGCAGGGAGGTAAGAGGTGATATGCGAATATAAGCAGTCGACAGGAATACAACAAAGGAGCATTGTTCCAAGTGATGAAGGAAGTCCCACAATGACGAGTTCAACAGTGCAATACAGGAATGACAATGCCAGCCTCGGAGGCTCAGAAAGACGGACTCGCTGGAACAAAGAAAGACTCTGCCAAGGAGAGACTTGTTGAGGCTCATTGTACGGCATGCCATCGATCTTCAAAAACGTCTGTTATTGCGGAGAGCGGCGTTGAGGTGATATTTACAGACTAGTGTTGCTAAGGCATTGATCGGTCATGGCTTTTAGGATAACAATCTTTCCAGTACTAGTGGGCGTTGACTCACAATATTGATCAGCGTATCTATGGGTGGAGTTGCATTAGTTGCTCCTACAGATTTGTTGAGGGGGTGATTAATATGTTTCGGGCTGACTGTTTTTGCATTCGACTCTAGGATAGCTGCTGAATGGACAGGAAATCAGAAAAGCCTCTTGTATATTCTCAGACCGCTGTGCAAAAGCCTGGTGACACAGGAAGCTAGTGAAAACCACGCAGCTAGCGATTTACTTCATTAGGCTTCAAAGATGTCTGAGGATGGGCGCATGTTTGGAGTATACAATGTCTCAGTCGGCTGCAGAACATTGATCCCGCCCCATGTCAAGGACGTCTTGTTAGGTCGGATATGTAGCTGTTCTTAGTGATGCGCAATGAATGTTTTGAGCCCGACTCTGAGAGGTTGGTTGGGAGGAGGGCGAGTCAAGGTCTTTGAATCCGTCGACACACAGATGCTGTTTGCCGCGATGTTGAGTGAGGTCGAGACACTTCCACGCTCGACTTGAAGAAATATGGCCTGTACTTGAGTCTAGAAAAAAGGTGCCAGAATATTGGTCGAGTTTGGGTGAGGCGAAAAATTACAACAGAGTCTTGATGTAATCCATATATCTTGACAAGCATAAGACCTACAGGAAAACAGTGTATGGCAAAGTTGTAGGGAAAAGCTTCATCTAAAATTTCTTCCGCGATTGTGTAAGTAAAGAAGGCGTAGTCCAAGGCTCAATGAAGCTGGAAGTTGGAGGTCTTGTATCCTTTCGCTGATCTTCATTAGAGATTCGAAGTTAGATCCATAGAATTTACTCGCTTCGATAGGTTAGTGGTCCTATGTTTTTGATATGGAGCAAAATTTATCTTCTGCAGCTGGCCGAACCACATTTCCTCTCCTGCCAATGGCGGGTTGTCACATTTTGTTCAACACAACACAGCCTCAGCCTCTCATATTCTGCCCTTTCTTGTGTTCCACAGCACCATTACTCCCATAGATCGTTCCAGAATTCGACTCATCCAATGACCGATCGAAAGTATAAGCAGGATTCGATAAGGGAAGACGTTCTGGTGACCCTGATGGCAGCTCTTAGTATCAGCGATACAAAACCCTTGTCAGCTATCACACCTCCGCAAACATCTCCCTTCTTCAAGCTGCCAGTTGAGCTGCGACTCCAAATCTAGGAGCTCGTCTTCACCACCCAGGAAGTACTCCGCTTGGAAGCTGAGGTATCTGTCATGAACGAGCGCTGGGTTGAGGAAGCACAAGATTATCCTCGTCTAAGGGGCAAAACTCATCCTGATGAAGCGAACGATATGTCCGAGCGAATAATCCATCTGCCGGAGTCGAACCCTGCTGCTATCCTAACCACCTGCCGCAGAATCTTTTATGAGGCCACTCTAACGTTCTACAAGCTGAACATAGTCCATCACTCGATCAGCACATGGGGGCCGACGGCTATACAGACACGCCCATTCCATCTAAAATTCCTCAAAGCGCTGAGTCTCGACTACTCCAACCCGTACCCCGAATGGGTATGCGACAGTGGGGTTTACATGCCTGATTCGGATAAAGCCATCGCGGCGTTCATCGAGATGATTACCACTCAGTGCATTGACCTTCAAGCGCTCTGTCTACACATAATACTAAAGGACGAATTGTTCCATTGCGATTTCAGATGCGGCATTTCCGCGACATCAACAGCGCTCGCAGGATTCGCACTGCGCCTACAGGCGTTGATCCTCATCGTGCCGACTACTCAGAATACGATGCAAAGTTTCTGCGAAAAGATAGCGCCCTGGAATCGTTGGGTACGTGGGATCGAGCCAGAGCCAAATACATGGCCTAGAATCAGTGTTCCGGCACATGATCGAGCAAGCATGCAGGCTAGCTTTGACAACTGGAATGGCACCATCAGCGGGGTACCGCCGATCGATGGGGACACGAAAGGCGTTCAGGTGATGTGTTTACTGGCTAGACCGGGGGAAAAGACCATTGGGACTTCTCTCACAAGTTCTGTCGAGATAGGCTCAAGCGGATGAAATCCGTGGATCAAGGTTGAGCATTAAGCCAGATATTGAGGGTAATGCATGTCGGTCAGGATACTGGTGGTTTGGGTTCCGCGATGAAAAAGTGCAGCTCTACTTGAATGGCGATGGAGAAAAATGAGCACTAATTGCAATGACCAAAGAACATCAATCTGCATTCACGGTCCTTGCGGTTGATATATCTTTCCCAACAACCACTTAGAGGAAAGTTTTTTGTCACCTACTCGCCTAGTCATGTCGACGGCACAGCGTTACCGGCAATTGCCAAAGAAGACAAAGTGTACCCTGCCCCATACTTCCCCCATAAACAGAGATGCAAGATTCTTTGTGGACTGGTGTCGCAAAAGTTGTACGTCCAGTGCTGAGAGCTGAACATCAGCAGTGATTATTTGCGCCTCATACACGAGAGACGCTGGTGAGATTGAAAGAAGGGACTGATGGGGCTTCTGCAGCAGAGTTTTTAATCTTTTATAGTTTCAGCTCTTCCATTCCATCTACAATCCCTGGACAGTCCCACTTGCTTTGCTGTCTTTGTTCTTACCTTGCTCAACCCTCCCGCTGTCCCTTATGCTCAAGTTACCACCGGAATTCTGACAATTTTTCACCTCGCTCGACTCTTGCACGCTTTGTGAGAAACACCACTGTAGACTGAGCCTGCTTTGAGAGCACCCGTTTAGCTTTTGGTACTTCAGTTTTTGTTTGCTAAGTTGCTCGCCGTCTTTATCGATGTTATGTCTGAGCAACAAGTAAAAAAAGATGTCTGAACAAGACAGTAAGGCCCTCGTCGCGATAGTCATTGCAGTCACCGCTTTTATCGTCACCAGTGCACAACTTTTACAGGCGCTATTTGGCATTGCTGGGGGCTATCGGCGCTGTTAAGCGTGCATCATCCATGGATGGGCCATCCAGACTAAGCGTCTGTGGCGTTAATGCGAGTTTAGATGTGAGACGGTTTTTGGGACGCCGCATATCTATCTACAAATTATAGGAAGTTGGTGGATGTTCCATTCATCGGAAGGGAGCTTGCGGGGTCTCAGGCTCCCACTTTTATCACGAACGAGGACGACTCCAGAAAAGCAACGCGTTCATACGTGGAATCACCAAAGGGAGGCTCAGGAGGGGAAGAATTCCCAAAGAAACATAGACGAACAAACTGGCAATTTGGTCAGCTGGCTCATGCTACTCGATCGAGTCCATGATCTTCAGGGATTCCTGCTTCCACGCGAAGGTAAACGGAGGAGAAATTCAACAGACTACCATAAATTACAAAGTGACTGTTGAAAGGTTCACGTCCAATGATTTGCCCCGCCAACATCTTCTGTCCACACTCATGGAATTTTACGCCCCCTAACATTATCCGCCCTTTTGCATCTACCACTTTTGGCACGATTGCAACTCTGGCTCGCCGTCTGGGATGGAATGAAAGGAATTGCTTCCTAGTGAGGGCATCATGCTAGCAGATGGTAGCCGATATTCGATGATCTCAACAACTCTACGTGGCTTTGGAAGACTTCTTCAATTCACCAGCCATCAAGTTGTTGTCCATAATCTGGAATCGGGAGCAATCTCACCATACCATCCCACGAAGCTGATAACTTCATCTTCGGGGTTATCCCGGCCCATGTATCCAGGACAATGATTGTGATCAGCCAGACGCTCAGCTCTCAAGGCGATTATACCCAAAGGGACGAATCGCCAAATCACGACGAGTAATGAATTTGAAACACACGAGTGCTCTTCTGAGCCTATAGTAAAACCTGATGGATTTTACATCTAGGGTAGTGGTAACAAAACAGGGAGGAGGAGGCACCACCCGTCCAGGAAAAGCTAGCCCTTTCACTTCCCTACCCTCCCAATACCCTTCTTCCTTTTCCTCTCCTCACCCGCCAACCTCTTCTCCTCCCTCAAAGTCGCCTGCGTCATCCGATTCACGTCCTCAAATTTATTCCTCATCTCCAGAAACTTCTTCTTCCGCTCCAATTTGACGTTCAATCCTGCTTCCCTCCTTATCTTCTCCACATCCTCCACAGTAGTCCCCTTATAACTCCTCACCCTCCCCTGGTCATCGACCACAAACCCCTCCTCCAAAACCACATTCCCCGGCCCCACAGCCGCCGACCTCCCATCAGCATAGTGCAGCACACTATCAAAGATATGTTCACCGTTGGCGCGCGCATAGGTGATTTTACCATCGAGGGTTAGGAATTCGTATTCGCGAGGAACGGTGCGGGAGAAGCCTAGGGAGCCGGGGAGGAGTTTTGGGGGAGGGAGGGAGGGGAGGGTTTTAGCGAGCGAGATTGAGAGGTCGTTTTGGCGGTTTTGGGCGGGGTTCTTAGGCGTGAGGATGTCGTAGTTGGTGTCTTTGTTGTTTTTGGGGCAATTAGAAACGGCTTCTACTTCTACGGGCTGTGTGGGGTCTTCAAGGGGTTTTGTTGGTGATTTTGCAACTGGTGGCGGACGTCTTTCTGGTTGGGGACGTCCTCCTGGTACTGGTTTCCATCCAGATATTGGAGCACGCCCTAATCCTGGAGGTGGGAGCGAGGCAACGTAGAATTCGGGTTCTGGGACTTCGGTGCTTGAGCTTGTTTGCGATGTTGTTGAAGGTAGTGATACAGCCTCTGTGGTATTGGTTGGACTCGAATTTGATTGGAAAGATGTTGAAAGCGAAAGTATGGCTTCTACGACGTTACTTGGACTCGAGCTTGGGATTGGTGGAGCAGGAGTCACTTGCGACGACGTTGTGGAAGAGGTCTCACTAGTCCAGCTCGAGTGTGATGTCTGTGTCAGTGAGGATGAAACAGAGGTATACGACGAGGTTGGAGGTATCCTCGAGGACCGCTCGGTCGACCAGCTCGAGTGTGGTCTCTGCGTCGACAAGGAAGAAACAGCCGTGGACGACGAGGCTTGGGCTAGAACCGGTGTTTTTGGACTGGACGGGGAAGCCACCTCCATGTCAATACCATAATCGAAGAAAAGCTCTTCAGAAACTGCTACTGAAAAGGTTGATATTCCAGATACGCTCTGTAGGTGTGGGTGCGAAGGTGCAGTGGTAGAAGGGCAGTAGCTGGCCGCATGTGCCCTTGAAGATGTTCTCCATGAGGTCTGATGGCTGCTTGATATCTGCAACTGCGATGAACGGGATGGTACAGCGCTTGTCGTCTTGCTATCCCTAGTAGTGGGTATCGTTTTCAGCGACGGAATGCGATGCGGCTTCAAATTTCTATCATCGGAGGAGAGAGTTGAATCGGTTACATGGGATTCAAAGTCAGCTCCTGGGGTCGTTGTGGGATCATGTGAGTTTACGATACTGGTTGAAACAATTATATTTTCAGAGGGTGATAGAAAATCCCTGGTCTTGTTTGAATGAGCGGTCGCAAACTCATTGACGCCAAAGTTAACGGCGGCAGAAGCGGGCGTAATCGATAACGATAGCCGTCCATCAGAAAGACGGGCTCTGGTACCTGAAAATGGAGTCGGAGAAGGCTGGCTGCTACCTGTGGCTAGCGATTTATGAGTTATGGTGGCCTCTATCCAAGAGTGATTGTGATCTTCCATATGTGACGAACCGCCCACAGTGCTCGTAGAGCTCTTGTGGTTTAACGGAGATTTTGCACTTGTGACGGGCTCTCCAGGTGTTGAATCTATTATGAGCCAACCGTCTGGGCTTTCCCGGATTTCTGAAGAGGTTCCAGGAGAGGTAGGTCGTATTGAGGTTGTCATGCTGCCATTTCGCAAGGCTAATTTTGATACTGTGGTGGACTCTGCTGATGATGAGTCTACTTCAAGCTGACTATCAGGGCTTGCTTGGACTCTTGCAACAGGGTCGAGAAAATTGGATATTCCTGCGTTTGATGCGTTATGGTTGACAGACTGGTCATCGGTAGCAATGGCAGCATAAGTGCTCTGAGAGGCCACTGGAGCATTAGATGTGGTGGCTGCGTCAACATCTGAGTCTGCAGCGACATCTGGGACAGACTGTTCGCCTTCGGAGAAGGCAGCGGGCGACTCGACCGGACTCGAGGCTCCGCTCGAGTCTTGCAACTCCGAGCTATTATAGTATACATCTGCGTCATGAACACGTATTCTCGGTGAATCGACACTACCTACGTGCACGGGACCCTTCCCAAGCGGCGGAACCAAATTCAGATTAGTAGAATTATGCACAAAGACGCTTCCATGAAGCAGCACCGATCGCTCTGCATTACTTATATTGTAATTGTCGTTGTCAAGGCGCACGATGGTGTCAATACCTGCCGTCGCGAGCCATATGGAACCTGTTATTACATCGCATTGTGTGGCGTTGAGATCTGCACCGGTGAAATGTAGGCTTCCTTGACAGCCGTTGACCGCTTTCGGGCTTTCGGGATGGGATGGTAGGATTGGTGCTGCTGATGTGAGAGTTGATGTGTACAGAGTGGCGATAACGATGGCTAATATCGACGAGCTTCGGCCAACTGCCATCGTGGGGATAAAAAGATTTTATATTTCGCAAAAAAGAAAGAAAAGCATGATAGGTGGGAGCGATAGAGTGCAGATGTGCTGCCGCGAACGACGATGGATGAGAGCGTGGAATCCCATGAATATCTGACAGCATCATTGTGGGGAAAGCCGTTGAAAATTGATGGATTCCGTGGGTGTCAAACGCCACTACGGAACCCACCGGGAATCGATATTCGAAAACCACCTGTTTGACGCGGCAAATTGTAAGCTTTCCACAAGGTCATTGGAGCCCAGGCCTGTCAGGCTAGACGAATCTGACGGTAGAGGTATGATGCTAGATAATGGCAAAGTTTTCGTACAATCCAATTTGGTGACTTGCAGCAATCCCTCCCCTAGCAAGAGCTTGCTCAGCTTGAGGTATCTGCTTCGTGTTATATTCGAGACCATAGTCATGCAGATCAAGAAAACGTTTTGCATGTATAACAGATGGAGCCTTCGATACTTAAGATTCAGATCGAAAATCTCAATCGTATAATCCTATCCAATGTCTTCGGCCCCTGAGCGAACACGCAATGACCGCAGAACCCTTCTCAATGCAAAGGCTCAGTCGGTGTCTTCGGCAAAGCACCAGCAGTAATTATGAAACTGGGATAACTCGTTCCCCCCTCCACCGGCAGCCCCGTTCCCCCTTCCCCAGGCATCTTCGCCAAATTGACACTCGCCGTACTCCACTGCTCGCCCGGCTGCGTACAAGCACTCAACATAGCCGTAAAATAAACCTCCTCACACTTCTGCACCGTTGGGAACTTCGCCGCCCAATCCACCGTGACGCCATCTGCCAGCACATAGGGTTTCGGGATCCAAAAACCCATACTGCAGCGACCGTTAGTGGCCCAGTTCCAGAGACTTTGTTGCCATACAGGAGGTACGGTGCTGAGGGTTCCGCAGACGGCGGTGATGAGGGAAGTGCAGGTGCTGGCGTATATGAGGGGTCCGGGGGTGCTGGTGTTGCTGCATGTGACGCCGAAGATTGAGGGGGTGCTGTTTATTGGGAGGGGGCCGTCGCAGGTGTTGCCGATGCCGGGGACGGCGATGGAGGGGCCGCAAGGGTCGTTGGCATTTTGTCGAGGGTTTATGGAGAGGGCTGAGGAGAGGTGGGTTGTTAGAGATAAGATGGTTGTGATGAGGGGGAGGATGGGGAGGTGGGGGAGCATGTCGACGAGGTAGGGTGGGAGGCGATACAATTGTACGATGGAAATCTTGTGAGCAAAAGAATTGCGATCCAGCGGTTGGCAGTGCGGGTTTTGAATGGCATGCCAAGGGCAGTGAGCACGATTGACCTGTCGTGGTAAAGATATAGAGTTGTTTCACTATATTCACGATACGGGATATAGTCCTGAGGGGAAATGAGATATTGCCTTGTTGCGAGGACCAAAATAGCATTTTGCACGTGGGTCCTAGTATTAACGCGTGGCAAAGCCTACGCGCAGTCTCTATTCTCTCATTAGGGTGGGTTGTTCTCGTTTCAGAGGATGCTTGCGGTTTCGAAATTGTCATGCGATAGCCGCAGCCTGATCAGAGGGCCATTATTGGGAGGCGTCGTTACAGACTCGAAACGAAAACAGTACGATCCGACACAAGCGCTTTGCATGAAGAACGGGTATGGTCTTCAATGCTAGCTACCCACTAATCACATGGCAGAAAAACAGCAATTAGGTTTCAGGATCTCCTGAATTCGCTTACTGCTGCCACCACCCCAAAGGCTGCCTCGGCACCTGACTCGCCGAAGCATAAAAACTTGGGTATTCTCCCATCAGCCGGCAACCCATCTTGTTTGAATGGGAGGAACGACTGGTTGTTTGGCTATCGAGGGAGCGGTCTAGTTGTAGGTTTTCGGTTAAAACATACTCCAACACTACTCCTTCCATCCCAGACGGAATCGCCAAATTGACACCCGCACTACCCCATTCCTCTCCCGGCTTCATACAAGCGTCTATCATCCCAGCAAAGAAAATAGATCCACATTCAGGCCTTGACAGGACCAGCGCCGGATATACCCACGTACGCCCATCAGTTCCCAGATATGGTGCTGGAAGCTAAAAACCTAGCGTGCAAGTGCTGATGCTCGTCCATGTCCGTTCGTTTTCTTGCGGTAAAGGGGCGGAGTTGAGCCGGCCGAGATTTGAGGAATGAGAGCTGCGCAGGCTTGGGCGTCCAGAAAGGGGCCGGTGGTACCGTTGCATTGAGAGCCGTGGGTGAATGGGGTGATGGTGATATATTCAAAAGAAATTCCATTATACTCATAACGAGCCGATGCAGCATCGAGGAAGAACAGTTTTTTTCACCAAGCTAGCCTTGCCAAAGAACCAGAATAGCATTTCGAACAGAGACCTCAAGGTCGAGAGCATGGGCACCGTCACCATAACATGGTCGAAGACGGAATTGCTTCGTTTCATATCATTCCCGCGGTTTCCGAGTATTACGCGATGAATGTAACATGGTTAGAGGCCAAAAAGTCGAGCGCATGTTGTGCGTAAACACTAGCGCGCAATCTTACCGTTCGAGGGAAAGTTGCCAATAAATCTAGAATCCGACCCTGGTCAGATATATCGATATCCCCAGCCGTCTTCATCCTGCAAAATACCAAGAAACTTTCTCCGCCAACCAAATCGCATCCCCTCCTTGGAAACATTGGCAACTCACTCCCCGTAGTCTTGATCTGACTCGTGGCATCAATGCAAGTTGGAAGTGTAAATTATGCCTAGGTTTTCCCGTTCGGCGTAACGATTCGACTTAGCCGGTGCCGTAAATTTGAGAAAGAGTTCGGAGCCAGAAATTTCGCCTTCATCTGATCAGTTACTGCCGATGTAGTGCTTCCACTTGCTGCCGCTGACATCGACGAGCCGAGGGCGCGATTTTGTGCCGTAGGTACAGGAGTAGAGGGAGACTCGATGATAAACATATCCTCAGATAAGTACTCAAGACATTGAGTACGACGCAACTTCCTAGCTTGTATCTTCCTTTGTTGGTGAGACTCGCCAGCGTCTACGCCGGTATGCTCTCAGTAAAAAGTCCAAAGCGTTTCACCCTTGCTTCACGACTAATGGTGATAGAAATCGGGGTGACGCCCCGGAGACATACAACAATCAAGATCATACAAGATCTGACCAAAAGTCATTGTTCTTAGCGATAAAGTGTAATGTTGACAGGTAAATGAGTGAGATGTAAGTCGTCGCAGAATAGGCCCAAATGCGAATGCTTTGAAATTTCGCATCGAATTATCATAACATCTTGGATGCGCTCGGTTTTGCTGCTTCGCGTTATTCTTACCCCTGATATGCAATAAGCACCATTGAAGGTAACCGGATATCGACGTCGTAAGTAACTGCTTCAAGCCGCTGGTGTTACTTATGCTGGATTATGTTTGTGTCGTTCAGAAGCTGCTCGCTGTACAGGGTTGGAGAATGTGTCTCACCTGTATGATGCATGGATACGGCTAAATAGTCAGCCATACAGGACCTCAACCTCACTCTCATAGCCAATCGGGAATTCCATGAGCGCCTACCGCCAAGGCTCATCTTCAACATCCCATCATATCTAGCAAGGCAGTAGTCCTCTTCTGTCGGAATCATGGATTTCTAGCACTACGAACCCTTCAAACCATCCGCTTCAAGCTCTCAGCCACTCCCCTACGTCCCGCGTCAATTCCCATTACAGTTTTCTTCTATTAGCTGTCTCGCTTTTCACTGGCACAGCAAGGGTTCGGGTATGCTACTTAGCTTAAGAAGCCGCCCACCAACACGTATTCGGTGCTCCTAGACTCAGGAGGACAGCTGCCGCGCTCTCCGTAGCGACTTGAAGTGCTGTGTCTCCTTTCTTCTTCTTCGCCTCAAGATTTATACCACATTCAACGAGCTCTCGGAGAGTCGCCTCTCTCAAGACGTCTGTTAGGCTCGGAAGCGTGATATTATGTGCTGCATCGTGCAAAGCTGTTTCTCCGTGGTTATTGATCGCATTCATGTTAGCGCAAAGTGTCACAAGCTCTTGAATGGCTTTGACCTGGCCATGACTTGCTGCGTGATTTATGGGTGTTCTATCATGATTGTCTAGAGACCCAAGTCTAGCTCCATATCCGGCAAGCTGCCGGATGACCGCCAGGTGTTCATACGCAGCTGCCATGTGTAAGGGAGTTTCACCACAAAACGGTGATTTCTCATCAGCCCATCCTATCTTCGGAAGGCGAAATCCCCGGGAATTAGTGTTCACGTTCATTTCGATGCTCGAACAAGATGCGAATAACACTGGTCTGCTCTGCCCGGGCTGCGGTGTAGAGCAGCATTTCTTCAGAATGATGGTTTTCTGCTCCAGGTAGCTCTCCCACCTGTAGCAGGACCTGTACTGAAAGTGCGAGTCCCTTGTGAGCGACTTCGCTCAACGGAGTGGATGTTCTTTCCGAACCCAAGTAACACTTCGCATCAATGACGATTGTGTCTCTGGGTCCTTTCTGTAGGAGCAGTGCAAATACTTCGTCCTGGCGAGTTTTCACTGCCGTTTGAACAGCCTCTCGTTCCTCGTGACATAATTTTAGATTGAGGTCTCAAGTGGTGGTTAGACCCGAGCAGGAGCTCTCTTACCGATAAACGGCCGTTCTTTATAGCTTTTAGTATGCTGGATATAGTAGGCCATGTATTGTTGGCCAGCATAATACGCAAGACGTCCGTATGACCAGACGCTGCTGCGGCTTCGCCAGCCTGACGGATTGTATCTGGTTTAGGGTCCATCACACGCTCCAGTATGTGTTCTACTTCGCATGTTGAGAAGCTCTCAAAAGTGGCTCATGTAGCGACTCGTGTGTGCAATGCATTGAGAGCTTCTGACTGGCCTCGCACTCGTCAAAGAGTTTAAGCAGCAGGACATGGCCGATTTCGCTGCGTAATATATGAGTGATGTGAAAGGCAGTGCTTTTTCATATCTCTCAATGTTCGATGAGTCGCATGACTGGCATCCGTAAGGACCACAGTGCTTGTTGGGTCCCAACCCCCGAAAATCGAACGCAGGGTTTTTATGCAGGACTAGAGCGGTAAAAAAGTCCCAAGTTGAGTTTTTGTTCATGTTTAGCCACTTAGTGTGCCAGCCCCAATTATCGACCAAGTATCCAAGCAGACGGCATCTATCTGCCATTGCTGGTAGAATATTTTCTGCTGGCCTTTGCCGAATGTCTCGGAACAGCTTCAGAGATTTGCTATAGTCAATCTCCGTTAAAGGCTTGCCAGCCTTGCCCCTACCGCGGAGCCGATAAGGGAGATCGAAGCGTGCTTTTGCGAGTCCTAGAATGCCCGGCATCATTACAGGTCCGTCTAATGGCAAAACGCCCGCGTCGAGAACCTCACGCTCGGGCCATCTGCTTATCATCGCTGTCTCGAAGTCAGAGAAAGACAAAGAGGCAACACACAATTCCCCAATATAACAACTAGCTTCTGCAAGCCGTAAATGAAACGGATCCAATCCTTGACTCTTCCTAACCATTTCAGACAGACATAATTGTAAGACGGTGCGGTGGGCAAATTGTACGACTTTGTCCTTCTTATCCATACAAACTAAAGCGCCGCAAGGCCCAATGAGTCGTTCTGGGTCGGGGTTTCTGGTATCTGCCCATGCCGTGTCCGTGCATGCTGGTCCATTGGCCTCTTGTAATTCTTCGATGGTCAATGGGTGTCTGGCACAAGCTATCCATCGGAATTGTTTTGAGGCGATCCCGACCTTTGTTGGACTCTTGCAAGCCTCAATGGTATCCGCTCCTATGTTGCAGCGAGCCCCAGAGGTAATTCGCAGAGTACTTTACGGATAAGAAGTCCGATGAAGCTTCGTAGAACTTTTCTAGCTGGAAGTATACCCAAAGGAATCTGCCAGACGATCAGCGGTAGCAGTAGTCATAGAAAGAAAATACGAACATTCCCTGCGCATGCGCTTCAAATTCCGACATAACCTCTAGCTCTAATTCCGGGTTTTGTACCCTTAGTTGACTAGACTGTCTCCGTTTCCACGCGAAATGCATACAGACAATAGCATTTTCTCGAACAAGGATGAAGTACAACTAGCCGCGCATTGTAGAGCCAACGAGTGCCGTATTTGCTCTGTCCAGACTCACAGCCGCCAAATTTCCTGCATATCATCCGGTCCTCTAGTGGTATAGTCCTCCCAGCAAACAATTCATCTTCAACAACTCTGCCAGCTGCTATCGAGTTTTCCCTTGTCGCGACAATCATCAAGGGGCAGTTAATTGGGCGTGTCGATATCTAGAGCCTCACCGCCCTCGGCTGTACGTATCGACCAGCTGTTTCCGAAGGTCGGACGTCTGCCGTTTGGTCATTCGGCCTTCAGCTATAAAAACCGGATGCGTGACCCCAGTATCATAGTACAAAATCTCCAGCGCTTAAAATGCTAGATTTTGTTGCTTTTCTACACGTATCTCTAACGAGCAAGACTACAAAATTGCAGGCCGCGATCCAGCCCGTGAGAAAGTGAAAGTCGCACTGAATGCTGACGTTTCTCATCCAAGCGTATTGGAGGGTTCTGGTAGGCGATGTACAAGCCAGTGCGCTTCATATTGGAGGGTGTTGACTTCATAGAGAATTGTTTTAGCTTCCTCGTAGACTTTTGGCAAAGACGTAGTAGTGTTGGGCCTTCGAAGATGGTGGGAGAGTTACATGGTTTGTCTTTTGTGATTGCTAGTTTGCTAGGTCTGCAGAGTGGTACTTGCTTGGCCGTCGCCAAGATGCATTCGTAGATCTGCAGTCGTAACTCGGTGGAATAGAAGTCATGCAAGGTAAATAAGGGGTATAACCTGATAAGCTCTGGACTTTGCAAATTGTGTCATGGCTCAAAGTGTGACAACGGCTGGAGTGGCTAGCTCTCGAAGGAGATGGCAAGGGCGAAGCCGAAAGTGAAGAACGTCACGTAAGGCCAGAGTTTAGAGCGATGTGTCTTGATTAGCTCTTTCTATGGTGTGACGATTAGGGCTGAAGCACATCTCCTTGCTGATTCCTTTGTAAACTTGTTATACAAGCCGTGTGACAGGAATGTCAATCTCTCCACGTGATGCTCTTCTACAATCGCATCAACAGCCAAAAATCATACACAGCTATCTGACAATTCTGTTCCATGATACATAGGAACGGAGCGGATCCGTTTCAATTTTGCATTCGAAAATAGGAAGGTTCCCCTCAAAAATCCTCCCGATATCATCGCAAAGTCCAATTGAAGAATCTTCTCCGCCCAAGGCCAGACACAGACACAGGACATGCGGATAAGCCAGTCTAACATTCCGACCGTTTGTTAACCGAGCTTGAACAATGGGCTCAGACCAGTACATAGACGTCACAATATGACTTCGACACATCTAGTGCATCACGCCGCCTGCCTGAGCATGAAGTTATGTTCTACCGTCTGCTTGATGCTCTGCACCATGCCCGCATGCTTCGCCTGCAATTCCATTGGCTTACCATCCTGGCCCATAGTCATAATTCGAAGATGGAGGTCTCTAATGTTCAACAGGTTACGAAGAGGATCCAGCATTCCACATTCTAAAAACAGTTCCGTTGCTCGCGCGTTGGCAACGGCTTCCGTCTTGCCGATAATAATATCTGCTTCGGTTTCCTCGTCCGAGTCTAAGGAAACCTCCTCTAACTTGATGTTTGGAATAGATTCGATTTCCACATCTAGGTCAAATTCAAGGTGGGTGATCAGTGGCGATTGGGAAATGAGCTTGGCAAAGTCCTGGATGACCACAGACTTTTTTATTAATGTGATGAATGTGGCTTCGATCGCGGGATGAACGCTCATATCGTCATTCACGAAGAACATCGGTTTAGGCGGCTCCAGTCCGAAGTCGAACTCGCAGTCGAAGCGGACTTTCTGGAATTTTGCAAAGACATGTGGATACATTAAGCCGTCGAGCTCCGGCGTCACGTAGAGAACTTTGCCATCGGGCAAGGCCTTGCCAGGATCTAATAGCGGGTTGTGTCGCCATACATTCTTGGTGGACTCAACGAAATTCTGGGTTGAGTCGTCTTCGCGAGACTCCAGACCGGCAACGTACCCAGGCCTGACTGTGATTGTAAACTCCGAGTATAGCAGTGCACTAGCTTCGAGGTATATTTCGAGATTGACCCCCATGATCGCTAGACGTTGCTTGATTGTGGCCTTTTCTTTTTCCCGTGCCAATCGCGCAATTCTTTTCTGGCGAGCGATGTTTTCACGCTCCCACTTCTCTTTCGACGGTACGCATGTCGCTGCGATCTCCTCATCACTACCCGACGAATCGTCGCCGCGGCCAACGTCCGCATCTACACCAATCTCTTCCGCATGCTGAGCCAAAGCATCTCTCATGTACCAATCATCGCGTTCGGAGCCAGAGTCATTGTAGTTGTACTCGTAGAAATCGCCCTCGTACTCGCCTTGTCTTGCGATATCATACGTATCGGAGTGTGTGCCATCTTCAAGATTGCCCTCGCATTTTACTTTTTCTACCGTGGCGATTGATGGCTTGAGCAGAAGGTTGCGGTAGATTTTGAGCCGAATTTCTGAGCGTAGTCAGTAGACATCAGAAAAGAGGATGGCGGCAAAGTATTCACCTAGAGGGATCCGGAAGAAGTGGCAAACTTCAGTGGGGGTAGCGTCATCGGTCGTCATTGTAATGGATTTAGGAAGGAAAGATCGGATATTTACATCACTGTCAAGAGGGGAAATATCCCATTGGCGGAGAATCCTTATGTAATTAGCGCCTGGGCGGTATGCTTTTCTCCGCCATTCGTTTCTTATTATTCTACCATCCTGGATATCATACATAAATGGCCCATAGATAGCTACTAATGGTCAATCAACTCGTTCCACATACATGCAATCGTGCTATTCCGCCACATTGGCAGCGCCCTTCCTTTTCTATCACTCGCAACGCGTCGATCACGCGTTTGCGCGAAAGAAGCCTTAGCCCTACTGACCTTTTGCAACTTGCAGCATAATGCAATGGAGCACGGTCGAAGCTGATTTGCCCGGATTGTATGCATCTTAGATCAGAACGACAAAAAGGCATGCGATCGACCTGTCGGCATCCTGTGTCGCCAGCAGAACTCCTTTGTGGTTCAGTGCGCTTGCAGTCTGCTTCCTAGCTTCGACAACCAGTGCCTGTGCCTCGCTGGTTCTGCTTCGCCGGTAATGATCTGTTTCATATGTTCTGTGGCAAAACCACCGTCGTACAGAGCGAAGGCAAGTTGCCAAATCCACCATTCGCAACGTTTTGATTCCGGACTGGCTATAGGGGCTTTTGGCGACAAAAGCACTCGTGGCACCTGTGCAAAAGGGCAGAAGCATGAACATGGGGCCTCGGGTCTCTCGAAGTATCCGTTCTCGGGAATCCTGTCAGGCGCCTCTGATCTGCGACGTGCATATCTTCCGCTCCGAGCGCAATCAAGATGCATCTCGCTGACCCCTCAGTTGCGCCGAGCTGAGACTCTGTAGGGACACCTATAAACGTCCCCCTCTCCTATTTCCTTTATCTCGTCGCATTTGTATTCGTGGGAATCAAGCACACCCAGAATCTAGATGGCGGAAGCTTTAGCAGTAGTTGGCCTGGCCTCAGCCATTGTTCAGTTCGTTGACTTCGGCACTAAGGTAGTCAAGCGGCTTTCTGAGTTCTCAGTGGACCTGGACGATGTGCCCCGGACATTTCGCGAGATCAATAGTCAACTACCGCTCATCATTAACATGCTTCGGCAGACGAAAGCCCAGGCTGATGCGCAAGATCTGAGCGAAGACACCGCTAAAGCTTTGAAAGCTATCGCTGAAGAATGTATTTTGAAGGTCAAACAGCTTGAAAAGATTTTAATCAGAGCCTTACCGACCAACCGAGTTACGACATGGAAGAGAGGTGCGAAAGCAATTGCCAGTCTCAGGCACGACAAGGCCGTTGCTGATATCCAGGGCACGCTCGAGCGCAATTTGCGCCTCTTGACAGACTACCAGACTATCAATACTGCTTCGCTGATCGCAAACCTGCCAGAGGGTCCAGCACCACAACCCGCCCAAACGGTGACCCAGGCTGCTGACATAAAGCCTTGCTTTATGGTGCGATTTGAGCAAGACCCAACCTTCGTGGGCCGAGAAGATGAGATCAGGGAAATCAACGCCCAATTTGAGCAGCAGCAGCATCGCGTTGTTCTTTCTGGAATTGGAGGGGTTGGGTATGTGGTTCCCCTCTTCCATCGCTTCTCTTAGCTCTGAATCATGCATGGCTGACAAAAGCTTTGCATTTAGTAAATCCCAGATTGCGATTGAGTACTGCTACAGATATCGAAGCAAGCATCCCGAGGCTCATATATTCTGGGTCTATGGAGGTTCCCATGCCAGATTCGAGGAGTCGTATCAACAAATTGCTGCAGATCTTACACTGCCTGGATTTGACGATCCAAATCAACAAACGCTAAAGCTTGTCCAGGACTGGCTCAACATCAACGATGGCACGGATTGGCTGATGATTTTGGACAATGTGGACGACATGGACATCGTCTTTGGTGAGAAGCACGAGTCTCCAAGGAATGAAAAGAAGAAAGAACTAATCGAGTATCTACCGCGGTCCTCTGCTGGCTTAATCTTGATTACCACTCGAGACAGAAGACTCGGTGAGCGGCTAGTACCCGGTAAAAAGCCCATTGCTGTCGAAGCTTTCAACACGCAAGACGCTCGAATACTGTTGGACAACAAGTTGCCCAAGGATGATGACAGAGACGGAGAGCTTTCTCAGCAGCTCTTGCGGGCGCTCGACTATTTACCCCTAGCAATCACCCAAGCCACCGCCTTCATGACGGAAAATGAGATTTCAGTGGCAGGATATCTAGAGATACTGCGAAGCGACGAATCTGAAATGATAGAATTCCTCGCCACAGATATGTATGATCCCAACAGAGACTCTGAGCTCTCAAATTCTGTGCTGCACACCTGGAAAGTGTCTTTCGATAAAATCAAGGTCCAAAAACCACAAGCTGCCGACCTGTTGTCGCTTATGTCTTGTCTTGACCGGCAGGCAATCTCCGAAGCGCTCTTGGTCCAGGACGGTGACGGTAGTCGGCTAGGATTCGTTGCTGCTATCGGCACTCTTAAAGCCTTCTCATTGATCAAGTCAGAACATGGTAACAAAGTATTTGGAATGCATCGTCTCGTTCAACTCGCGACGCAAAGATGGCTAGAAATAGATGGATCTATTGGCAAATGGCAAGACAAGGCTTTGTTCTCTGTGCGCAATTCTATGCCCACTTTCTATCATGGTGCTACTTTGCGTGATTGGGAAGCGATCAATCCCCATATCGTGCGGGTCTTGAACCAGGACGGTGCCAACAAATCAAGATCAGAAGAGTATTGGCTTGAACGTGCTTCCATTCTATTCACGCACGCAGAGTATCATAAGGTGCAAGGCAGCATCGTAACAGCGCGCTACCAACATCTAGAGTGTCTTTCATATCGAGAAGAATTTCTAGAGCCCAACGACGTTGACGTTATTGAGTCTATGATGTCAGTGTCAAGAAACTATGCTGTTGAGGACGCAGGAGATGGGGAGAGTTTGGTCCGCCAGGCACTTGAAAGATGCGAGAATATAGTAGATGACGATGTGCGCTACGACCTAGCGTGGAACGCTAGTTTTACTTTAGGCCGAAATCTGAGCCGACAAGGTCGATGGTTGGAAGCCGAAAGAATCTTTCGGAAGGTGTACACGGATTGCATAGGTTACGAAGACGAGCAGATTGCACACAGCCATTTGATATACGCATTGTCCCGTCAGAAGGGGGAGAAATTAGCGGAAGCGGAGACGCATCACCAGCGTATGATGTTCACTTTGACGAAAGAGGACTATACAAACGCATATGTTCTCAGTGGTCTTCAAAACAACGTGAACTATTTGAATGTGGTTAGACGGTACGACGATGCTCTAGCCTTATCTGCGCGAGTTGTCGAAGGATATAGAGGCTCGGTGGGGGAGAACCATTTGGGGTTCAGATATTCATTGTACCAATGTCAATGCATACTCGATAAGATTGAGAATAGAAATAGATCTGAGGGAGCGTCAGAGGAGGAGTCTAGCGCATTGTGCCAGGCAGTCAAATGCCAGCTGTCAGAGAGCGACGAATCCTTGACCCCGTTTCGCGATCAAGATATGGAAGAACGAAACTGAAACAAATTTGAAGACGCCTATTCGTCAGATGAACAAACTTCAAGGTACCACTGAAATTGTAAACTTTCAAGGGAAAAGAAGCACAGATTATAACACCGGGAATCCCCCGACAATTCGACCTTTTCAAGGCTCAACATATCTCCTCGCAAGAAGTAAAAAACCTGACATCTGTCTTCGCAACGGACGCGAAATATCATAGCATTCTTTGCCAGAGAACTTTTTGCACTCCATTACCTGGTCCACCTCGAGACCAGAATTTCCTCAACGGACGAAGGTATTGGTATCATGGGAACATGGACTGTCCTTCTCAACCCACACCACCAAGGATCAAACATAGTCTTCGCCATCCCGAGCTTGCTGAATGCTTAGCCTAAAGGCTCTGGCGTCTCACAAGTAGCGCAACAATTTTAGTCTCGGGTGAGCATTTACTACGCACAACCTCAGGTGCTTGTTGATTGCCGGAGCTACAACGAAGACGGCGCTATGTCAGAATTGGGGGTTCCGGGTTTCTACGTACTATGTATGATAAGGATTCATCGTATGATTTCTGACAGCTAGACCTTCTTCCCAAATTGGACATGTGAAATGGAAAACATTCCTCTCTTAGGACAGTCAAGGAGCATCCCACGCTTGTCGAAAAAGCAAAGGCAAGTGTCACCCCTAACAAGCGAGCAATCATGCAAAGTCCCTACACCTAGCTTTGAGTCTCGCCAGAAATCCATTGCTCTGCCGGCGTCTCTGCTAGGCTAGTATAATTACTTTCCATCGCATGAATCCATCAACGTACACGAGGCAGTAACTAACAACAACACTGACAACTGATATTCCTGTGGTCTGAGTTGGGTTTAGAGGTAAGTTTTGAGTGCACTCCAAAGCGCTTTCGGGTCTTTTCAGTCCGCAGTTCAATTCTTTATAATCAATCGGCTTAAGCACAGTCGTTATCGTTGAGACGTTGGACGGCGTATTAGGAACGCGATGCCAACAATTATAATTCCTACGGTAAAACAAATGGAATAGCGACGGCGTTAGTGGGATCGAAGAATCGGCGCCAGAAGTAAGGCTGAGGATCTCGGAGTCGGTGGGCAAATCTTCGAATGAAACTAGGGACTTTGGACGCGGCGATAGGCTTTAGTATAAATTTGTGGAATGTGGCACACGAGGATGATTCTAAAGTACGTGAGAATCGTAATACCGATGAAAGCGCGGCGTAGAGCTCTATTTTCTAGTTGATGATCTTAGAGCCATGCGAGACCTAGTTCATAATGGAGTCCGAGTCAGATCAAACTCTCTACAAGTAGATCCAGAAGGCTAGGAGCCAGAGAGAAAATAGTAGTGTAATGGCTGGCTGGATCGTCCGGCGTCTTCAGGTAGATCATTAAATGTTATTCTCCCCACTCGTTCTTCTTTTGGAAATGGAAAATCATTTCTTCACGGCGGGATTTCTTGACTCGCTTTACTCGGAAGAATTTTATTGATCAATAGCATTTCATCCCCTACGGTAGATACGACCGATCGTGCCCAAGCTGTAGGGATGGGGACCCTTTTCGATCTGGCATATCTACTCTGGGCTGGGGATCAGCTTATAGGAAAGCGAAGGGATGAATTTCGATGGCTTCCCCATTGGACTCACATGCTCTAGGCCTTTGCTTGAATTGAGCTATATACCAGCCTCTCCGCCAGTCCTGATGATGGAGACACCTCGGCCATCCCTCCTTCCATCTCATCCTATCGACTCCGAATACCGTCAATTCCAGCGCCATGTTGTCCCTCCGCTCCATCGCTTCGACTTTATTATGTCTACAGACCTCTGCCATACTTGTCATAGCAGTGGCATTGCCTGCAAGATACCATGATTCGCTCGAGCGACGACATAATTACACAAAGTCAATAGGCCTAGTTGGCTCGAGAGTCTTCATCTTCAACGCGGTAAGCTATGCAGCGTTGGTTCTATCAAGCTTCAGCTATCTGCGCTTCGTTTGAATAGGTCTCTCCTGAGCAAGCAGCTTTCTATGGGATACCAGACTTCGGTCTTCTTGCCCACAATATCACCGTCCCTGGCCTCTCGCCCAGATTTCCGCAGGCACATTGTAACGCCAAAGGAGAGGTGTGTCAATTGGCAACTGCCGAGCCAGTTATGTCATTCCCAGTCCACAACCTCTGCACGTAACACTATTGAACCCTGACAAATCCTCCACACCCGCAGAAATCAACGCGGGCTCCTCAACCTCCGCCCTCATCTACAGCTGGCCTCTTCGATTTCGCTAAGACCTTCCCTCACCGCCGGCATCGCAGGTGTAAACCCCAACGTTGCTTCAACAGGCTCCGTAATGAGCTCTTGTTTCGAAGTACAAGTCGCGTTACAATCCGAATTCGATATGGACGAGCACTTTTCAAGGCGGGTATCAAGCCGACGAATTATATTCGGATACCTTTGGGACGTGGGGGGCGTGCCGGTCTCTGGGCGGGTCTTTCTTCTGGTGCCATCAAGTGCAGGATGGTTTTGTTGGGTATGCGGATGGGTTTTTGGGGGTACGCCGTATCCTTATCTTGCTGAGGCGTAAGGTTTTGGGGATGGTGGGAAGGGTGGATGTACAATTGGGATTGAAAATTGAGGTGGGGAGGAGGGGGGATTGTACAGACAGTGTTGAAGAGAAAACAGAGGATGTAATGGCTCGAACAGAGTAGGTATAGCAAATGTAATGAGAATGGGAATATCAATTCACCATCTTGTTCTCGTCAATGACGCTAAGAATGATCTTCATGATGTTACCTTCACATATAAGGATACTTTGAGGAAGCTCAATTGTAGGATAGAATAGAAGCCGTAGGGTGTCTGAGCATTTGAGTGGATGGGTGTGCAGGGAAGTTTGAACGGTGGGTAGATTCTACATTTGTCGTGGATCGGGAGCTTTAGAGTTATGCCGCAGTAAAGCATCTTGTAGCACGTTTATAGAAAGATTGTCAAGGTCGTAAGGGGAAAGTGAGACTTGTAAGCCTAGAGAAGCCCATTCTTCTGCAAATTGCGATGCGTACTTGCTAGTACAAATCCGCTAGCTATGATGGATGAAGATAGCGATAAAGCAAAGATTTCGAGAGGCAGCTAAACCATTGATCAAAAGCTATGCCCGGTACAGAAGCTGACCAACTAGTCGTCCGATGCAGGTCATGGACGCAGCTCGTGCTACCAAAGCATTAGCCTACGCATACCTGCGGATACTCATATGGGGATCTACCTGATTCGCTACGGGCTGAGTGCTCCATCTCGATGGTGCTGATGGCGATCTTGAGGTCGCTGTTCTGTATAGCCAGCCCTGACCAATCCGCAAGCCAAATGATTGCTCTTCCCTGCGTTTCGTCCGCTTGCACCTCTGCTTGGTGTGTTGACGTTAGAAGAGCAAGTGACAAAGCCAACTGATCGTGATATGTGGCCGGACTAGCGCAGTGCATCCGTCCCTTGGAGCATTGGCTGCCATGGAGGCTTGGCCACGAAGTTCGCTTCCACAGTCTCCTTCAGATTCAGAATTGCAGCGACGCAATCTGGCGATAAATTAATTGGCTCATCTCCGCTTTGTGGAGGATCATTGAGAATGATCGTGAGGCATTGGACATTAGTCAGTTGTCGAAGTGGTTGGAAAATCTCACTTTCGATGAAGAGTTCTGTCCCCGGCGTACTGGCCAATGCATCCTTGCGTAGCAGCAAATCTCGGGTCGGATTGCTAGATTGTATAGGGAGATAGTCGTCGTTCCCAGCAAGCTTTGCCCGTAATTCTAGGCCAACCGAAAGCTCTAGATGTCTGATAAGAGGTGAGTTGGACAATTTGTCGACGAAAAGCTGTATGAGGGGGGAATCAATCTTCAGATTAAATTCTGCGCAAAGCCGTACTTTCTGAAATCTTGCGAAAACGAGAGGGAGAATGCTGCCATTCATATCAAGGCCCATAGTTGATGGACCTGTATGGTACCAGCCTTCTTTGCCATCATTGTTCCAGCACTGAATCCAATTCCCCTTGTCAAGCAGGCGATTCATGCAACGACAGATGGCAAGCCCGGGATTGACTGTAATCCTGAGTGTTGAGTACAGGAGCTGGGTGGCTTCCAAATGTATTTGACGATTCGTTTGCAGTATTGCCGGATACCTGAGGACCCTGGTGCATGTGCAGTAATAAGTGGAATTGGTGTCGCAGTAGTCAATATAGGCAGGGTCGCTGGTGTCAATCTCGTTCTCACTTTCATTGTCCATGTCCCAGTGAAGGCTGCTGCCCTTTACGAGACTAGACCCGGCCTGACCGTCACTACGGGCTCCTCCGCCGAGAGCAGAGAGAAAGGTTTGACCTGGAAAGATCTTGTCCGTGTGAGTCACATAAGCTGCAGAAAGCGCTGTAATCGCAGACTGAAGTGTAGCCAAACCTTGGACTACCTGAGGAATGATCCGATCGCCTTGCTCGGGGTTCAGGGCGCCCTCCATAATCTTATCAACGAGCCCATAGACCTTGTTGCACACATTCTGGAATGGTATGGTGAACAAGTCGAGAGCACGTAGCTCTAGATTGATGGGGCTAGGGTCCGCAGTCTTCTGTGCTGTTTCGGCCTCTAGTGTTTCTCGACTTTGTCCATTGGAAAGCTGCTCGACGCTCTCAAGCTCGATCATTAGCCGCTTCGGGTCCTGTTCTTGCTGCTTGGGGTTCTCTTTGATCGGCTTTCTTGGCTGGAGGATTGCATCGGGCGGGTCTAGAAGAAGGTAGCCATAGATTTGGAGCCGAGATTCTACACATGGTGGTCAAATGGCTGAGAAGACGATGCGTGAATTTCTGGTAAAGTTTACCTAGAGGAAGTCTGAGAAAATGGCAAATGGTGTCTGCTGTCTTTCTGGGCTGCTTTGCTCGGTCCATGCTTGCGGTACGATCGAGACAGTACTTGACTTTGTGAGGGGCACTGCCGGTGGCGATAGTAAATTTCCCAAAGGCATATCGAATTTGATCTCTAGGGGTGTATTGCGAGGCATTGAAGAGGGTGTTTCCAGAGGATGTTGCCAGGCATTCACATCCGGCGCCGACAAAGACACCTTTCGTCGAGTCATGCTGGCCTCAATTAGAAAGGAGGCCGCGCACATTGCATCCAATCGCATTCCAATGCGCCTGTTCAACACTCTCTACGAATCTTACGTCGAGCTGAACGACAAGCTCGCAGCCCTGCCTACACTCAACCACGGAAACCGAGGACCGACCCCAGCTGGCGAATCTGAGATCGAGCTCGGCATGAATCCAGTCAGAGATGATTCACAAAATCCGGAGCAAGGCAGCCGAGAAAGAGGTCTGGAGACTTCAACCAGTAGCGAGGCGGAGATCACGGATTCCGATTACGACAGGGAGGCCGATCACATCATGAGGACATTCAGAGACATTGGGAGACAGGCGGAAGTATTGAGATCTGAGCTGCACGAATTCCAGTCTGACAGCGAAGAACGAGACCAATCTGATGAGGACATGGATGGCTCGTCAAGTGAAGAGGAGGACCGTGAAGATGCCAAAGACGGCCAGATTGATGTTGAGATGGATGCCAAACCCAGCGTGGATGGAGGTAGTCTCGAGTTTGATAGCGAAGAGAGCAGAGATGAGCACACGGATGATGATGGTAATGCTTGTGACAATAACGAGGAAGAGAATGTGGACACAAGCATTGAGAAAGAAGAAGATAAGCAGGATGTTCTAGCAGAAGAGACGGATCAACACAATACACAGATGGCAAATATCCAAATCATGTACCTCAGGCTTTCCGACCAGGCCTGCATTGACTTTCTCGGTGCAATGCCGCCAGGAAGCCTACCAGCCTTTGTTTTCAATCTGTTCAAGAAAGTTGCATATTCGAAGCATACCTTCTCGAACGACATCGAGCTGTCAGAGCTGAGGCGCTTGGACGACAGGAACTTCCACTTCAAGGTTCACGTGGGGACACACCAGGACTTTCTACGCTTGGGTATTCTGGCGAATTGGAATCAAATGCTCGAGAGGAGCATCATTCCACCATCGCAAATCTACAGGATCACAATGAAGAAGGTGGCATTATCTAGCATGATTCTCGGAACTCTCAAAGAGAAGACAGAGGTGGTCAGAGGGCTTGTGGATGCGCGGAAGATCGCTCACCAAGCTAGTCCTAAACCTTCAAGACGGCCCAAGCATCTTGAGATTAGCTGTTACCATGACATCTATGACATCCACTGGTGCAAAGGAGACTTGTCAGGGAAACATGCCGATGTCGTGATTCATATTCTGACAGCAGAAAAAGCCAATGACGCTTTGGATCGTGGTCTATATTGGCAAGACAAGACGTACGACTGCGAGGTCCTCAACGCGGCATCTAGGCTTCAGAGATGTTCCAGATGCTCAGCTATTGGTCATATAGTGACTCAATGTTCGGCCGCTCAACGATGTGCCCGGTGCTCCCAACCCCATTCTGGAAGACACTGCACCTCAGCTACTAGGAAGTGTCCTCTTTGTGGTGGCGCCCATAGTGCGAGCAGTGGGAATTGTCCAATGAAGAAGAGGGCACGGAAAGCCATGCGTTTTGACGTAAGCTCGTCTTCCCATCGAGGGAAGTGCAAAGTTCCAGCACAAAGTCCGGCACAACCAATAGCTCGAGCAACACCAGCTCGCACCACACAGCCGGAGGCAGATTTCCCATCACCAGTATCCTTATCCGAGTCATTAGACAACGATCCCAGGGTCAAGACCGAGGACGATGTGCCAACTCTCTGCCTGCGACCTTCTCAAGACCGCTACCCTGACACAGCAACGCTACTCAAGCAGCTTAAAGAGCTTAAAGCTCTTATACGTGCTCGCGATAGTGCACAGCGTGAGAGATCGGAACAGCCTCGAACGGCGGAAACGGGAACAAAGAGGAAGGCTGAGGAATTCTTGATGAGCGGAGGATTACAGGACCATGTCGAGGAACCGAAACGAATCAAAGTCGAAGACGATGACTCGTCACCTCACGGCCGCCTGTATCGAATGCCGTCAATATGGAGCGAGCCTCGTCCGTCATGAAGATCCGAACATTCTTGCCATCTCCAGTGAGCTTCTCGAACGATATGATGATATGCTGCCTCATCTGCACATACCTCGTAAAGCTGACTTCGATGATGACGTAAAGATGAGTACAAAGCTTCAGTATTGCAGCTGCAGCCAACAAGCTACTCCACGGGCTTTCGTGCGCCTTTCTTAATCTCGAATAACATTTCTATATCATTCTCCTCCATTCCCTTCAAAAGCAGATACCATGCACTACGGTCCTCGCCAGCTGTGGGTCCACCAAAATTCAGCCACAGCTCTTAATTCATGTCATTATACCTACAAGCGATTATACCCGAGAGGCCAGCTTAGAACAGCCTAGCTTTGCATGTCCTAATCATATTCTTGTACACTTAAATGGTAGAAAGGAGAACCTTACATAAATATACATAGAATTACTATGAGACCCTGCTTGCACTAATCATCCCTCCAACGTAGATTTTATATATACTAAAAGATCATGCTTCGCAATCCTTCCCACACAATCTTGAGCTATCAGCAACCCAACGAATTACGCTCGAACCTTGCTGGGTGTAATAGGCTAATGCTTCCCCCGAATCTGCCCTTGTGGTACATAATTTTACGTGCTGGATCTCCGACTCCGGTTACCGACTCATGAGCCTCTCCGATTAAGTTGATACTGCCAAGCTCAACCTTCTTGAAGAGTTTTGTCTTTTCTTCCAACATCACAGCAAGGAAGTAAGGTCCACTGCAGTCACCAGCTCCTCCGAATCTGAATCAATGATCTCAGACCCGTACCGGAAACCACTGCCTTCAGAGACGTATGACGCAAAGGCCATGGTAGTTGATCGTCGCCTAGTTTGACGTAGTCTGGTGCTTGGTGATGGTCTTGGGCAATGCATGTTTTCCCCAGTCGAAGATCTGAGATCGAAGTGTCCGAAGGAGAGATTCTGATCGATTCACCAGGATTCTCGTCTTTTGTTCAATCTTACATGATTTTACGTCTGCTCGAAGCTGAATCCAGCGTGATGCCGACTTGTGGAATGTCGAGTGTGAGAGTTCAACATCAGCTCTGGATCAGGACACAGGATTCTTTTCTGGTATTACGAGACCATTCTCCTGACTAAACGAGCATATATAGAATACTCTGTGCTTTCTATCTGTGCCAATCCTTGAGCTCGTCCATCATTGTACGAGTGTCGAATTCCACCATGGCTTGGCTTGGCTTGTGCTATGCAGCTTCATCCATAGTATGTATGCCTAGATCGCTGTGGAAGCGTCCCAGGGAATATGCAGGCACGGTGGAAGTTTGCGGATTATTCAGCCATGTCTTTGTTTCGAAGCTATCAATTTTATTTTAGCTTTACACCGATAGAAAGTCTGCCGAAGTCGATCAAAGATCACAAGGCGCAAGTTTGAGACGCAATTGCCTTTGGTATGATTTCATTCATGGAGAAATTTGGGTCGAGGAGAAGCAGCCACGACAAGCCCTCTAATCCAGCGCTGCTGTATATATTTCGCAATTTGCAGACACGGAATGCAGAAAAGTCGCTTCCATCAATCGATCCTCTGCATCGCCCTAAGAATGCTAATGATAGACAACTACAAAGATGCGACTATTCAAACGGCAAAATTGGAGAATCCTCCTTGTTGGACGCCATTACAAAGTACAAGTCATGTTTCTCCTATCTCAATTAAGGAAATCTACCTTTGGTGAGAAGGACCGCGTTTGTAGCCTCCCCGATGATCTTAGCGCTGAAAATAAAACCCACTCTGGATTGGCTTTGGCTGGTCAAAGATTGCAGAAAACTCCGAATATCTAATCTGACACACAGAAAAGGCTCTGGGTACTTTTTACACCCTGACTGATAGTCTGAAAGACGGTCTTGAACAAGGCCGCATGACACTTCAGAGGCTGTAGAGCCTAATAAAGAAACAAAGTCAGGGCAGCGACTTCTTTGGTAGGATGTACTCTCTGTGATATAGATACCCTGTATTCCTACTGCTCAACTGCAATATCAGTCGGACTGTATTCACGTCCTTGTGCAGGACTCATGGAATGAATCTAGTACAGCTCATTATTTCGACCACAGGTTCCATAAAAATTTGTATAGACTGGCCAGCGTTTGGAAGTTGACTTTGTTCTTCCTTGACAGTCCGCTCCTGCTAAGATGGTTCGGACCGTAACAAAGCAAAGGTAATGGTGAGGAGAAGCTGTGTTCTGATCTAGCACTCATCTTAACGTTTTCAGGATTAGCTAGTCTTGTATATGTGTAGTAAATAATTCAAACCCGATACAAAGTCGTAGCCTCGTAGCCTTGAAGGCAAATAAGGGGGCCAACCTCGGGATTAGCGTCGTGCAGAACCGCCGACCTAAATAATCTATATTATTTCAGACCGGCGCAATACTCCCACGACCATGTGAAGCAACTGTCAGTTCATTCTCCCCGTTGACTGACATCAGACCGCTCTCCAAGCCTGCCACATTCTGAATCCCTGCGCAATGGCTAAGCACAAGCTCTCGAAGCCCAGACAGGCCGACCAAACAAATACACAGGATTACCCACCTGAAGACACTGCAGAATACGCTAAAAACCTTAAGAAAGATATCGATGTGATCTTCCAAGGAGTTAAGGATAATAGAGAGGCGGAAGAAAAGCAAGTCATAGACAAGCTGCAGAGGAAGATGTCTAAGAGTATCACGAATGGGGTGTCCAAAGCTCTCGTGCCCTCGAAAGTTTCAATGAAAACATCTGGGTCAAGGTAGATCAAGGAATCGCGAAAGAGATAATCTACAATGGGGTCATGAACATTATTTCAGAACGATCCTTCACTGGAATCCCTGTTACCCTCCTTGGGCCATTGCGCAAATCAGTCCGCACACTCCACAGAAAGCTCAGAGACCCAGAAAAGGTGGACGCTGCCTGTTTTTCAAACATTTGGAAGCGCAGATCGTGCGACAAGATATCAATATCGCCCACTCCGAAGACCAGACTCCGAGTGTCAGACCAGTGAAGAGCGTCAAGTCTGCATTGAGGACAGAAAATGGGGGTGATAATATCGGTGCAGACTCAATGGCACGAACAGGACATTGTGCTAGAGTCTAGATATCATCAATGGAACCAGGCAGGAGATGGAGAAGAAACACGGACATACACAGAGGAGTTGTTGCTCAGTCTGTCTGACCAGCATGTTATCAATCGCTTTCGCGAGACGAATGAGGAGGAGCAGATGGCGGTCGTACATAAGGCATTCGAAAATGTTCGTCCCAGAGTACCTCCTCCGAGATTTGGAGAACAAAGGCAAAAACGCCCATCCGCACCTACCAATTCTTGGTACACAGGATCAGGATGGCCAGCATGGACCTGGATACTGCCTTGGGCAAGACGAGAGCACTTCGAGAACTCACTGTACAAAATCCTAGGTGCTTTCACGCCCAAAACGACATCCGCAACATCTACTGGACGCACCCCAACAGGCACATCGGATCAGTAGCCATCGCATGTATCTCACCAAACCATGTATCTCACCAAACCATGCATATCATGCGTTACAAGACGGACTTCACTGGGAGGGAAATGTGCACGATACTGAAATGATGGGTTTTGGATATCTACTTTCGCGCTGTGGAAAATGTCAGGCCTATGGCCATCGGGACAATTCTTGCTCCAGCCAGCCAGCCAAGATGTGGTAAGTGTGCAGCAGGCCACGTTACATCTGTCTGCACAAGTACAAATGACGAGTGCCCATTGTGCCGTGGCTTCCACTATGCTTGGAGTGATTCACGCCCAATCAGGAAAGATACTAGAAAGCAATTGCGTCGGGCCCGTTTCTTTACCGAAAATATACCACCGCCGGCCCCACCGAATGCCGGTAGCAGTATTTCAAGCTTCTGCCAGCCCGTCGCCAAAGAAAGAAGACAGCGAGGATAAGTCGATTGCGGAAGAAGATGAAACTTCGCACCAAAGTCCGAGATCACAATCCAGAAGTGGCACCAAGCCAACGAGACCAACGACGGACGCTGGCACAACAGCACCGCAGCCAATTGCCCAAGTTCTCGAGACTCCAGATCGTAAGAGAAAGGGAAAGCAACCACTAATGAGCGGAGGGTCAGAAAACCTAGGGCGTGGTGCAAAGCGCAAGAAGTCCAAGGCACCATCCAACGATGGCGAGGATCTTTATCAAATCCCTCCTTTCGGTGGAGATTGTCAGCACTGAGAGGTCCTCTCTGCTTGTGGTAGAGCGGAACATAGCTTTGAGAACCTGGGCATCGAAGCATGAAAACAACGCGGCACGGCCTTCCTGTCTTGGAGGATTTTATGTCGCTTAGTCAATTAGAAGCGTACGTACAATCGATAGTATCGGTGAATACCCCGTGCTTGAAACGTTGCGATCAATTGACAGTAGTAGAACTTCGAGTCACTACAGTGCTCGGGGAATCGCGCGTCGCGCGTCCCACGTCCCTTCTCGGAAATGAAGACGTCGCTTGTGGAAGAGTCGTCTTCTTATTCTCAAAGGGTCCCACGGTAGGCATACAATCCCGAGCACGGGTGCTCGATATATAAAGTAAGATACGGTTTCTCTTACGCCGCTTTCTCCCCAAAATGTCGCTCCACGCGTTCCTTCTTCAATCCCTCCAGATCTTTGAGACAGGGCGCAAATAGTATCTCTCGCGTTGTAAGCTTCTTCAACGTTCCACAAGAGACTATAACCCAGAGGAGCGTGACGGAGACAGAAAGTATCTGGAAGATTCGCGAATCAGCCTTGTAAAGGCCAATAACCATTGCTAAATCAATAGGATATTGACGGATGGACTAGTCGTGAATGGCGGCGAGATTAAGACGAGAGGAAGGAGGACAGCGCTGCTGAGGGTATAAGAAAGACCATATTCCCATACCGTGCCAAGCACATTGAAGAATCTTGACCCAGTCTCCTTCCCGATTGTAGTTGTCGAAACCGTAAGCACCCCAAGCGGGAAAGTAAACCCCCACCAGCCCATATTGAACGGGAATTTGCTTCGGCTGATGCTCGCGAGCGCGAAAAACAGCCACACTATCGCGAATCCCCACATTACAAGCGCCACCACCCAGCCGATTACGTACATGATATCCCCTGGCCTGCCTCCCGCAGTAACCACCGCGGGCAGTGTGTTCGTCAGAGGAAAGACCCGCATGCAGACTTTTCCCAATTGCATAATTGCGAAGCCGCCCTGACCGAGGGGCCCGAGGGGTAGGAAGACAGAGACAATGACTTCACGAGGAGGTAATCTATGCACTGTGAGTCGTTGGAAGTAGATGACCAAGACGGCCATAGCGAGGGGTACACCTGTGCCCCAGAGAATATAGCTTGTGATTGCGGTCCAGAGGGCGTGCTGCGGATTTGGGAGGACTTCAGCAACGATGCCACCCGAAGCAGCGGCGACTATGGGGGCGACTATAGGGAGGAGCCAGGCGGCGGTCATCGTTGATAGGGCGGTCTCATGGAAGTACATGCTGGGAGAGATTGGTGAGCTGAAAGGTTTGAGAGAAAGCCTAAGGGATATTGGGGCGAGACATACATGACAAATGGGAGATAGAAACAGGTGAAGAGGGAAAGGATGACGTCTAGCCACCATAACGCCCAGGACTGTCTGAAATAAGTTTCTTATATCTCATGCTCTATTTTTTCTATCATGGAACATCGACACGTACCAATTAAATAGCCCAAGGTCCCCAAGCGGGGACACATACGAAGACGATCATATTGACGATTGTTGCTAAGCCCATGGGAAAGGTGCCGAGGAAGAGCGATTGTGCTGGATGGCGAATCATTGCGAACCAGATCTCAGGGTAGAAAGCGTAGCGTAAGACAGATAAGAGGAGGAAAGCAGTGAACAGGAGGACATTCAAGGCAATATAGCGACGGAAATCCAGTATAGCCACACGCCATTGTAGGGTAGGTTATGGAGGAGGATCGACACGATACCAGTTCCCATTGTCACACTGAACCATCTTTCGTTTGGAAATGAAATTAGCAAATTGTGTCCAAAGTTCCCGTGAAGGGCTAAACTCAGGAGTACCAAGAGCGGTGATTGTGCTCAAGGGATTGTATCTGTGATAATCGGTGTCAAAGGGTTAAGCATACGAGGGTGTGAAATTTCTAATGACCATCCGCCATCCGTATTGGTCCTTGCTCTTCCTAGCTAACTCCGCCGCTTTCTCTTCGCGGAAATCAGCTGCTGTTGGCTGCAGTCCATAGTCTGTTCTCGGTTCTGGGCCTTCATCTCCTGGTAGGCCTATGTGAGCTTCTGGGCCTGTGCTGTAAAGGGTATGAGGATTCGACTCGTCGCCGTTGTGATGGTCTGGCGCACACGAGCTGGTACCTGCTGGATCCATGGCGTTTGGTACAGAGTGACTTTGGGCCGTCGAGGTGAGGGAGCTGAAGCCACCTGTTGTTTTATGTCCCTAAATATGCCGGAGGTCATTGTAGGCCGGGCTGGTGGGAGTAGACATTTGCTCTTGTACCGCAACTAGATGGTGAAGTGAGAGGAGCAACTTTATCAAGGAACCAGTGCGAAAGGCGGGCGATTCGAACTCCACCACTGTAGGTTTTGATAGCATATCTACGCGGGCAAAGTTATAGAAATACTGACTCAACAGCTTCTATACCAAACAATTTAATCACACTAGTATAATTCGTAAGTTATAGTGACTTAAATATTTATACCTAAGCTGCCCCTAGCGCAATACCGCGGAGTAGGAACATCAGAATCTCCGGGTACTCAACCCTAACAGGCTGGCCTACTGGGCGGTTTGGCCCACTGGGCAGTGAACACTTCTACTTGAGGTCCGAAACACTAGTTTTCGTTACCGCTTAATTACCCTTACCAGCTCTACCGTTATCGAATCGGCATTATTAAGGAGTATGTTTATTAATAACCTATTCGATTGGAGGCATTTGCAGTCTCGGAATCCTGGTCGATCTAAGCAGATGACTTTATATTGGGTAAGGAATCTCGGCTGCGCATAGTACAATCGTGTATAGGACTATCGACGAGAACTTTGGCGAGCCGGACAAATACTTAGTGTAGATTGGCGGTAGTAACAATAGAGCTTACAGGCCTATTAATAATGAGCAGACGAGGTGCTGCGTAAAAAATACCAGTGAATCGTACTCTAAGGAGCGCATGATGATTCTCGTCCGAATCTTACAGGATCGCCACAGCGTTGTCAAGCTCTGCATATACAAATGATGTAGCCAATCCCCAATTACTCGCTTCGAATCCAACTGTACACGCTGTGTGAAGATCTCTCAACAGATGAATTGTATAAAGGAATCATACCATTTAAAGAAGCTAACGTGGGAACTACACCTCCACAAAATGTGATACAGTCGGGGCTTAAATCGATGATATAAGCATGGCCAAGCGAAGAGATCCTTGCGTAACGAGATACAGAATAGAAGGTCATAGACGAAGCATCCCGTAAGCTAGCAGCCATCAAAGTGGTCGTTGAATCGTTGAAACACATACCCAAGCCTTGAGGGTGCGATCGATCTACTACTTCTTCGACGTCGCCACATGCATCTTGTGCTTCTTGATCATTTCCTTCTCCTCCATCCTCTCTGCCTCCGTTTCTGCCTCCTCCCTATCGCCCTCCCGACGCTCAAGTGCCTTTCGTTGATCTGCAGCCGTTATTGGTAGCCACAACCAGCCAAACATGACAGAGAGGAACTAAAGCACCGCATACGTACCACGAATCCTGTTTTGTATCGCATGCCCCGTTTGCGACGACGAGCTAGGCAGGAAGATATAACAAAGCCCAATAGTGAGGATTGAGGCGCCAGCAATAATCCTTTAAGGATGCACAAGGCAGGCGTAAGTCGCGCTGACTGGAAGGACAGGATTATGATTTGGCCTGATAGTGGCTTACCACGCTTCTGGCCGCAAAATCCCAGCTGGCGAGCGAGGCCCAGCTTCAGTTGCGGTGTCTGGGACACCGCAGGCCCGGAGCGGTTGTTCTCCAATTGGTCGTTGCACTTTCGCTAGTGAGGCGGGAGATGTGGCGAAGGGTTTTAATGCTGTTGGTGAGAGCAACGTTAAAATTTGAAGAGGGGTGCGCCGCGTGCTTCGACGTAGGATTAAGGATAGCATTTTGCAGCGGGAAGCCCTGGGGGCGCGCACTGGGGGGCGCACCGCACAGTTCGGATATAGCCGTAGATACCGAGGTCCTTAGATTTGTATGAGGATCACATACAAATCTAAGTACTAACGTACCAGCTGTACTGTCGTTGCTGCTATGAACGTCGCGCGTGGTATATCGCTGTCGCTTATGTAGCTGCCGTAGTCCACCCCATTCATGGCTCCCAAACGTCGTTGTCGCTCTCCTACCCCAGTATTCCGCCCTATTCTACCTCACTGGCTGAACTTATTGAAATAGGCCGCGCTGATTATTGCTTGCTCCTGCGACTCCCGCTCATCTATATCTTCCGCGGCGATAAGGTTTTTAAACCGCTTCCTTATAGGGGCAGCTTCAGCCGTAGGGCCTCTTATTTAGCGAGGCTGTCAAGAGGGGAAATATCCCATTGGTGGAGAATCATTATGTAATTAGTGCCTGGGCGACGTGCTTTTCTCCGCCATTTGTTTGTTATTATTCTAGTATCCTGGATATTATGTATAGCTGGCTCATAGATAGCTACCAATAATTAATCAACTTATTCTATATATATTAAATAGTGCTACTATACTAGATTAACGAGATCCTTCCTTTTCTATAGATTACGGTGCGATCTAAAGTAATCTTTCGAAACTAATAACTTTACTCCGAAAGGGTATATTTACCCTATAAGAATTAAGAGTGTACCCTATTAATAATAGAGTTTCTAACTATTACTTCTATTCGTACGAAAGAGCTTCATAATATTTAGTACTAGTTATTATATTATTCTATTATTTTATCGTAAGATTAAATTTCTATTTATTAAAGAAAGTAGAGACGCCTTTCTAGTAAAATATTAGTTACTAGAAAAACGTATTACTTTCCTATTACTTTATAGTATTTATATTATAACTAATACTACGTTATTATTACTATTTATTATAGGAAGAATAAGTAGCTATCTATTATTAATATTCTACCTATAAATTACACTAAAGAATACCCTAAAAGACTTATTAGAAAGAATTATCTAGGGCGATTATCTTTCGTCCTAACCCCCTTAGGATTCTTACTAGTTTACTCTCTAATTTAATATAACTAATCACTATACTTTAGAGGCTAAAAAGTAATATTTTATACTTTAATCTAGTCCTAAGCTTCTTTATTTTTTAAAGAAGAGTCTAATCTTAAGGTCTATTAAATAAAAAGTAATTTTAAAAATAGGGTAGAATCATTTCCCCTATTCTTTCGTATACTTGGGATAAATATTAAAAAGAAATCCTAATACTTTATTACTATTATTTTACGATACTGTAAAAATCTTAATAGTTTTCGAAAAAGTTATATCTCTATCTAGGAGAGAAGCCCATAATTAGAATTAATTAACTATTATTCTTTAAAGGAATAAGGTTAGATTAATTACGTATACTATTTCGTATACCTAAAACGCCTTTAGGAACGAAGTTTAGATACTTTATTACTACTATAAATAATACGGTTAAGTCTCGTAAGATTTTCGAAAAAGTTACTTCTCTACCTAGGAGAGAAGCCTATAATCGGAACTTATTAACTATTGTTCTCTAAAGGAATAAGATTAGATTAATTACGTATATTATTTCGTATACCTAAAACCCCTTTAGGAACGAAGTTTAAATATTTTATTATTATTATAAATAATATAGTTAAACTTTATAAAATTTTCGAAGATTATTTCCTTATACGGAGGAAGTCATCCGTCCTAGACTTCTTTACCGACAGTTTATTAAGATTATTAATATCTATATTTATATCGTTAACTATGGCTTTACCGGTAGCTTTAATTATATTATTAAAAGAGATCTCGCTACCTACTATAACTTTAATATCGGGGAATATATTACCGTTTATTTTAGTTTAAATAGTTTAACTAACGCCTATAATAGTGACCCGAACTTTATTCGATAGTATAGGTAGTATATTTAGGTAGTTATATATTCTCGAAGAGGAGATCCCTAAGAACTTAATACTATTATAATAATTTATAAAATTTAACGCTAGGTTATAAGGTAAGGTTATTAAATAAATATTAAAGACTTTAAAAATAATTAAAATCCTCTCCGATAAAAATATTAAAGAAGTTATAAAAAATGATAAAGAGACTATTATTATACTTTTAAAAAAGGAGTTCCTAGGCGAAATTCGTAACTTTAGGATTAAAGAAGATTCGTTAAATAAGATTAAACACTTGAAATAGAATATAGATAAAGAGTTTAAAGTATATTATACGAGAGTTATCCGATTATTAAAGGTAATTAGTATAAGGGATAAAGACGATAATAAATTAAAAGAAATAGTACCGCTAGAGTTAATAACGTTATATAACGTGGTTAATAAATAGATTATAGGCCTTAAGGATAATAAGTTATATATCCGTATAATAGAATATAAAGTAGAGCTAAAGAGATTAATATATAATATATTTAAGAAAGTATAAGGCTTAATAGAAATCCTACTAATAATAAACGAAATAGTAATATTTATATAAGAAAAAGCTAAAATTAATAGTTATAAAACTTCTAAAAGTAAATAATAAAAGTAAATAAGAATATATTATAAACTCTCTTAATAATATTAATAAAGTTAACGTATTATAATTATAATAGGAATATTTAAGAGATAGTAGTTACTCGCTCAAAGCTAGTAAATATTAGACTAAATAAACCGATAATAATAAATAAAGTTTATATTTATCTAAAAAAGCGTAGGGTATATTCGCTAGCTTCGTACGAAGTACCCCGTATAATTTAGGAATTTTAAGCTTTAGTTATTATACCCCTAAAGATATATAAAGAAAAATTAGATTATAGTCTATAGGATTCTCGCGGAGAAAATCTATTAACTAGAAGTAATTATAGTTATAACCAGAAGTATTTAACTATCTCTAACGAAGATAACTACTTATCCTAACGTCCGGTAAATTCGTACGACCGTACGATATCTTTTAATCTATATACGAGTAGATTAAAAAAGTAGGAATAATAGAAACACCGTAGCCTACTACTTTATATACTATACGGAATTATTAGTTATAAGGCTATAGAATATATAAATACTTATTTATTAAGAGAAGAGTAGTACTATATTAAGTAAGTTCTATAAAATATATAATAAGAAATAGTAGAGTATAAAGTATAGAAAGAAAGACGGGAGAATAAGAATAATCTTTATACTCTTCCTAGAATACTAGTATAAAAGAATCCGGAACTAAGTAAGGAGTTTAATAAAAAAGTAACTAAGAAAGTTAAACGAGATAATCCGACTATTTTAATACACTATATTATAGTTCCCCCTTAAGTCGAGGGACGGTAATATAATAGAGTAGTAGACGTTATAAATTCGTACGAAATAGAAATTCCCTAATATAATAAGGTCTACCGAGGATATAATATATTAATATTATATAATACCGTTAAATTAGCTATAGTAATACTAAAAGTTACTACTTTATAAATAGTAGTAGTATATAATACTAGGTCGTTAAAGAAGAGACGAATAATAGAAGAGTTTATAAAAGAGACTTTATAATTATAGACGTAAAAAGCGCCCGCTAAAGGGAGAAAGAAGAGGACGTTAATTAAGAAAATAAGTATAAAGAAAGAATTATTAATTATAAGAAGTCTTCTAGGTAAGTCTTAGCTAGATATTAATAAATTATTATTAAATATAATAGTCTCGCTCCTATTTTTATATATGATATAGGTTTCCCCCTATTTTAAGAGGGAGTTATAAAGATTAAAGTAGATACTAAAGAAACCTCGAAAGAAAGCTATAATAATAGAAATTACGAAAGATAACCCTACTACTATTACTTTAATATAATTAATTAATATAATAAATATTATTATAATTAGGAAAGTAGGAAAGTTTAAAGTAATTATCCCGTATAAAAAGATAAAGGAGATTCTTATATTAAAGTTTATAGTATAAATAATCCCCTATATTATATAGAAAGAAGGAGGATTAAGGATATTAATCGAGCTATATAAAGTTAAATCAAATTAAGGCTTAGATATAGTAGTCGTTACGCCTTTACTAGTCGATAATATAAAATTACCGAAGTTCTTAATAAAGCTCCTAGGGAATGGATAGTACGTCTTAATAATAGTCGCTAGCGGGTAAGAAAATATTATTAAAAGCTAGACCCATTTCTAGATTAATATAGTAGGTATCGAGAGAGAGTAATAGGCTTTCGTATCTCTACGGAATAATCCTAGTTTTATTATCTTATTTAGTCTTTTATAGCTTCGTATAGTCGACGTAAAGATAAATATTATAAAGGGCCTTATTATTATTAGAGACGTCGAGAAAGGAGAGCCGATAAAGTTTATTAAATCTTACGAGATTAAGAGAACCGAATATTTAAAAGTAAAAGTTATCCTAGAAATCCTAAAATCGGAAGTAGATAAAAGTAGTAAGAGTAATAAAGAGAGCGAGGAAGATAATCTTTTAAAGGAATTATTAATAGATAAGGAGAGCGAGGAAGAGTTAAATTCTAGTAACTTATTAAATTAAAGTATCCCGGGGATAACGTTAAAAATCTAAGAAAGGAAACGAGAAAGGACGACGATATATTAAAAATAAAATATTAGAATAGAACTATTTCTATTCGTACGAACTATAAGTTTATCGTCTATAATATTTATACTTATAAGCGTATTATATATAATGATATATTAATTTATAAATATTACTTTAAAAGTATATATATATATATCCTTTACTTTAAGGAGGAAGAGAAGAGATAAGAGGCCCTTTTTATAATATATAATAATATAATTTCGTACGAAACGACGATATTGAATCTAGGGGTCTTATTCCTTATTAAAAAACGAGTATAATATCGCTAGATTAATTATATAAAGAATTTCGAAGCCTTTATAAAATAAGTAAAAGATAAATAAATTACCTTAAGAGAAGTTATTCCCGATAACGAAGCCCGACTATAATTATTATAGTTAATCTAGACTTATAGAGACGTAGGAGTAAAGGAAGTAAAAGAAATCCCCTTAATAAATTTAATTATCTATTATATCGTATTAAGGGATAGTTTAAAACTATATAAAGCGGTATAAAAGTAATTTACGAATAATAAAGAATAGTGGCTCCGTAAGATTATAAAGAGAGGTATAAAAGTAGGTTATTATAAACGTTATACGACTATAAATAGACGGGTCTCCTAATAGAATACTAAGCTAGTACTAGTTACAAAGGAAGGGAAAGACGAACTAAAACTTATATTTAATTATTACTTCGTATACGAAGATCCCTCTAGGTTATATATAAAGTTAATAATAAAAATATATAACCTATTTAAGGTCCTATCACATAAAATATTTTTTTAAATAAATATTAAATATAGTTACTAGGCCATTCTAGTATACCTAGATAATAGATATTACTTAGTATTTAATATTCCTAGTCTCGGATAACTCTAGCTAACTCGAATACTTTAAGGAATAAGGACTTCGTTATTTACTTTTACCGAATTAATAAATATTACTTTAGGCCTAATACTAGAACTAAATCTAGAACCTTCTTTATTTAGTAGTAATAATTAGCATAAACGTCCTAGCCTAGCTTTCTATATTAATAATATCTTTAAGGCCTATAATTCTTAAGAGAAATAGTATAAGTTTCTTTATAATTATTTTTTCCTACGAATATTATAATTAAACCTTAAATTATCGTTCTTAAAGTTATTTATCGGTATAATAAAAGTAAAAGTACTCGGCGAGATATATAAGATTAGGGGGCCCGTACGAATTAAACTAGTTATAACTAAGAAGATTAAGAATTAGCCGACGCCGTAGGACTAAAGCGCTATTCGTAGATTTTTAGGGACTTATTAATCCATAAGAAAATAAATAAAGGGGTATATTAAAATAAATCGCCCTCTTACTAGGTTTTATAGAAATATAGAATAAATATAGGGAGAATTAAAAGAACTATCCTTTATATTTATATAGAGGATTTATTTATTAAATAGAGTATTATTCTTATAGGACCCGAAGGACCTAATTACTATATTCTATAATACGTCCGGATATAGAGGAGGGTACTTTATTAACTAATTATAGGAAGGGGAGATAAGGTTAATAATATACAACTCATTTATATTTAATAAGGTTAAAAGAAATTATAATATTTATAAACAAGAATTAAAAGTAATTATCTACTTTATATAAAAGTATTCCTATATATTTAGGGGTAGAAAAGCCTCGATTATCTATATTAACTATAAGTTATTAGTTAGGTTTATGAATACTAAGTTTTATAAAGATATTTTCGCTCGATAGGCGATAAAGCTCCGATAATTAAATATCAAAATAATATATATAGTAGGAAAGGCGAATATGATTACTAATAACCTCTTACGAGTAATATTTAATAATCCTAATTATAAGTCAGATAGGCTTATTATAAACCTTATAAAGGAGGTTAAAAATCATAATAACCTAGAATAATATTAGAAGTCTAAGAAGGGAGGATATATAAATATATTTAAATAACTTAATAAAGAAGATTATATAAATAGAATTAAAGAATAAGGAGAAGGACTAACTCTTATTACTATCGAATAAACCTTATTTATAATTAAAAATATAACCTATAAACTAATAGTAGTAGTATATATAATAATAGTTAATAGAGAGATACCTAAAGATATACTACTAGAATTAATACTCCTATATAGGCTACTACCTCCTAAGATATATAAAGTCGACTACGAGAATAATAATTAATATAAGGACATATATCGCTTTTATACTCGATAAGAAAAACCACGAGATTTTAATAACTACTAGATACGAGCCTTTAATTATAAGGCTACCTCCTTTATTTTCGATAATCGTACGAATAAATTAATATATTAATTTAGAAGTAAATAGACTACGTATTTTATAAAGGGTAAAATAACCACGCTATTAAAAGACGTTTATAATAATAATAGATATTTCTCTACCAAAATCATTCTTAATAAAATTAGATATATAGTATACTGGCCAAAAATGGCTACGGACGTTACGTAGTATATTAAGGAGTGCCTCCCCTATATTGAATAAATAAATATAGCGAGATTAGTACCCTTATCGCCTATTCAAATATCGTTATTATTCTAGTTACTAGGGGCTAACTTCATTAGACTATTCTTAGATAAAGATAAATAGTTATATATACTTAATATTATTAACTATTTTATAAGAAACTTATTCCCCGAGTTAATAAACGGCTACGGCTCCGAAGATATTAAAATTAATATAATAAACTACCTTACTAAGAATCCGGCCCCGAATATAATATACTTCGATATAGGTTTATACTTTATGAATAATAAACTTTAGTCGTATCTCCGAGAGAGAGGTATCGTAATACTAGAGGCTCCGAGTAGAGTAAAATATACTATAAGAATAATTAAGAAAACGAATAATATTTTAATTAAGTACTTTAAAAAGAGAAGAGAAGACTACCTAGATGAACTATTTAAGCTCTCTATCTAAAGTTTAATAATAAATATTAATACACACTTAATTAATTACCTAGGATATTTACTAATAGAGATTCTTTATAAAGTTAAACCTATAAGTATATTTAAAAGAGGTATTATATTTAGTTTATTCCTAACGGAAATTAATCTCCTAGATCTAAAAGAAATACTTCTAATAATTTAGGAATTTATAGCGAAGAGAATAAAAGTTAGAGAGGTTATTTTATATCGCTTAATTAATAATAAGGACTTTTAGAAGAGAAGATATAATATAAATATAAAATTAACTCGACCCCTAACCTAAAGATAATTTATAATATTAAAAAATACGCGAATAAATAAGCTAAAAAGCGAGCCTAGATAAAGAGGACCCTTTATTATTATAAGATATATTAATAAATAAGACTCTACCTATAAACTCCTAAAAAATAATAGAAAAACGACGCGGTATTCGTATTATAGGGATTACTTAAAGTTATTTAAACCTAGGTAAGAATACCTTAGATTAAAGAATAAGAAAGAATTAAAGTTCCCGAGAATAATTCGCTTAACGAAAGAAAATAAGTCATGAACTAAATAACTAATGAAATTACTTAACTTATTTATTATAAAGTAGATAGGGTAACCCTAATAAATAGAGATACTTAAAATAAGCGTATAAACTAATCTAGTATATTAGATTTTTCTTAAATTAAAGATATTTTATATTAATATTAATTTTGTATTTATATACATAGGCAAATTTCAGAGAAAGTCTCGGAGAAGATTTAATAATATAGATATTATTCATCTAATATAATAATAGTAATAATATATTAATAAAATAAAAGTATTATTTAATTCAAAGTACGAATCGACGTAATAAATTAGATCTTTCTTATATTAATTATATACTACGTCGGCACTAATTTTATTATAATTATAAAATTAAATCAAGATATTTTTAAGAAGAAGAAGAAAGAAAGAAAAATAAAAGAAAAAAAAGCCGTAGACTTATAAAGATGGACGTACTTAAACTAATTCGGATATAGTTAATAAGAATCCGTAAAGCCTAGAGTCAGCTCATTATTATATAGGAAAATCTACCGATTTTAAATTAAAGACTTCAATATTTTAAAGAAAATCCTAAAGAAGTATTAATAATATAAATATTAAGAAATAACGTATCAATAATAAATAGAGATTAATTAATCTAGTATACGGATTAAAGTTTAATTCGTTAAGTATTTATATATATAAAGAAAAGTACCTATCGTACCCTAATAAATAAAAACTTAGGAACCCTATCTCTGTTATTAATTATAAAGTTTAGCTTCTTAAGCTACTTTATACTCTTTACGTAGATATTAAACTAAAGTAAAATCTCTATATAAGAGGTATATATATTATTAAGCCTAACTAGCTCGAAGCTCTATTTAAGAAAATAGCGTAGGCGTCGATTAAGGAAGAATTATATAAACTAGAGTAAACGTAGGTCGAGCCGGAGCTATAAAAATAAGAGCTATATTACAGAGAATACGAAGAGTAATAAAATCGCTTAATATTAAATTAGGATATAACCGACGAGTAGGAGCTAGAGCTATAGAAGTAGGAATTATAAAAGCCGGGACCACCGGAGTAAAAAAAAAATTCTTAACTCGAAAGCGTTCCAGTATTATAAAATTACTAGGAATCGAAAAAGACTATATACTAGGAATAAGAAGAAACCGTATACGCGGAGTAGAGACCGGAGTAATAGGCTCGATAACTAAAGTAATAGGCTCGATAGTAGGCTTAAGAATAAAAGTGAGAATAAAAGTAACCGACTCGATAATAAGAGTAAGAGTAGGAGAGATAAACTTAAAAGCCGGAGTAATAATAAGAATAAAGAGAGGCTTAGGCTCTTTAAAGATAAGATTATTATAATTCTAAATCTTAAGACCAGTATCTTCGAAAGGAAGATTATTATTATTATTAAAATTATAACTAAATATAATATAGGCTCCCTCTTCTATAGGAGTCTCTAAATAAAAGCGGCGACGATAAGATTAAACTAGTAAACGAATAAAAAGATAAACTTTAAAGATAACTTTATCGAGAGGAGTAATATTAGATTCTCTACGGTTTACGCGTATCCCTTCTCTTCGACTAGCTAAAGACGGAGGAGGAGGAGGAGTTAAAAAAGAAGGAGGAGTTAATATTATTAAACCTAACGAGTAATTAATAAGGCTTAGGAATAAGAATTAGAAAACCTATATAAGTTATAAAGATTAGGTCGGTAGTATTATAGGTAATTACTATATACTTCCCCTTAACCTCTACGTCGAACCCGATAAACTAGGAAAATAACCTTTTTATCCCCGGATCCTAGAGTAGGCGTAAAACCCCGGGTATAATAATTATAAAAAGGAACCTAATTACGGTTATAAAACTTAAAATAAATTAGTATATATTAGGAACTTATAAGAATTAGAAGAAATTACTTAAACGACGAAAATAGCCTACTCTTAAAAATATAAAATATTAAAATCTCCTAAACTAATCTTATAATTTAAAATAAAATCGATTATTTTACTAATATTATAAAGAGCTTAAAGACGCTTAATTAAAAAATAAGCGAAGAACTACGAGTAAATTAGTTAGGAAATAAACGAAATACCTAGGAAAACTAGGAAGAAAAATATTAATAATATAAATATAGGTACTAAAAATATCTCTAAAAGATAAAGGATTAAAGACTTACGTCTTTAAAATTAATACGGATTCGGTTAATAATTAAATATACTACGGAAACGTTAACTTCGTACGAACTACGAGCGAGAAAATTAAGGGCTTATATTAATTCCGAAAGATATAATAACTAATAGTACTAAAAAGAAAAGAGGAGAGAAATATAAAAAGAATAAAAGAAGATATATATAATAGGAATTACTTATAAGCGAGAACTACGAATAACGCTAGCTCTATTTATTTATTTCTTTTTTTAAGAATTACTTAATAATACCTTAAACTTAGTACTCTACGTAATAAAAATAATATAACTCGAGAATCGAAAAAGTATTCGGGCTATTTATTTATTTTCTCCGTCGTATTTTAATTAATAATAAAGTAAGCTAGCCGGAGATTATTTAAATTATTCTCTTACCTTACTTTACTTCCCGGTTTTCCGATATCGGTAAAGTAATATAAAATTAGGGTACCGACGATAACTACTATAAATCTATAAAAGTATACGAACCTACTTATTACTCCTAGATAAGCTATAATAATTAAAAGATATTATTAAATTATACCTATCTTTAAACTTATAAAGAAGTACGTTAAAGAAACGTATCTATCCTAAAAGAAGTAAATATAACTAAATCTTTAATAAAATAAAATGAAATTAAGGCCTTACTAGTAGCTACTATAATTTACTAAAAGTATACGAAGTTAATTATTATACTTTAAACGTACTATAATAATTAGAAGATACTATTAGTTCGTACCTAGTTTTTAGATCCACGGAGGAGTAATCTAATAATTAATACTAATTAATAGGAATTATAATAATAATTAACTTAATATAGTAGTATATAATTTATATTTAATAGAGTAGGTACTCCTAAATTAATAATTATAACTATAAGTTCCTTAAGAAAATAGTAACTACTATAGAAACTCTTAGGATATTCACTATTACTTCTATAATAAAAGGACTATTTAGTATACTAGATATAAGGTATACGACTTATATTTAACGGAGTAAATACTCCTAGTATAAATAGTAGTAAAAACTCATAAAGTATACCCCTTCTTTTAAATATATAAATATATAATTTAGACGAAACGTAGGTTTTATTTTTATATCTCCGAGATAGACCTATTAAATAACTAGTTAAAAATCTATCTAGGAAGACCCTTTAGGATTAAAGGTACCCTAAAATAATATTAAAGTCCTTAAAAGTATACGAAATTACCCATTAACGATAGTATATATAAACTACTTTACGGGGGCGTTATATATATATTTTCTAAAGTTATTAAAAGGGGAAATATCTTATTAGTAAAGAATCATTATATAATTAATACCTAGGCGACGTACTTTTCTCCGCTATTTATTTATTATTATTCTAGTATCCTAGATATTATATATAACTAGCCTATAGATAGCTACTAGTGATTAATCAACTTATTCTATATATATTGAATAGTGCTACTATACTAGATTGACGAGATCCTTCCTTTTCTAAGGCTGAGACTCGCCCTTAATTTACTCCTATACCTTAGTAGGCTTAGGCTGTCGCCGCCCGAGTACTGGCGGAGCGGATAAGGTAGGGAGTCCTTAGCTAAGGACGGGTTTATATAACCATATCTACTTCTTAGGCTGGCGCCGGCGCGGCTTTAGCTTTAACTAAAGGAGCGGAGGTATAGGCGACGGTAATAGCGGTAGTAGTATTGAGTAGTGATATATAGAGAGGATAGAGGTGAGGATAGAAAATCTTTATATATGCGGTTCAAAAGCCGGTTAGAAATTAAACTGATACGGACAAATCTAAGGACCTCGGTATCTACGGCTATAGAAGGGTTGACCCCCGACTCGGTTACACCCCTGACTCGGTCACCCTGCTCTAACTCCACAACCGTGCGCTTTGATACTATAATTGCGCGTGCAAAATTGTAGTGATTACTATTTTCTATAAGTCTTATACCAGGATCTACGTTCATACTACTATACTTTGTAAGTTATAGTAAGTTGATAATTTGGCCCTTAAGAGATCCCTAAAGCTAGGCCCCGGAGCGAGAAAACTTATAGTTCCGGGTACTCAGCCCTACAGAGTGACCGAGTCAGAGGTATGACCGAGTCGGGGGTCAACCCTTCTATCCGAACTGTGCGGTGCGCCCCCCAGTGCGCGCCCCCAGGGCTTCCCGATTTTGCAGCTACTGCGAGTTATTGTCGAACACAAGCGCAACGTTGCTGCAATTTTGCCGAGGACGGTGTCTACTCCCTCAGGCTTAAAGGATAGGAGTTCTGGTTGTGGGTGGAGCAAAATAGTGCATTAAATATGGAGCTCTTGGAGGGTAACTTAAGTAAAGTAACTGCTGAAAATTAGAGCTACGGCTGACTAAGCAATGCTAGAGGATTCCTTCTCCGATTGGAGAGTCTCAGGCAGGGGTCGGTTTTTCCCCTAAAGTAGTGTTAGTGTTGCGCTATATCCGGCTGTATGTATCGGCTGTTTCGGAAGCCTCTGATGGTTGTTATTTGGATTGGGCTTGACCGTGCCGAGGACTGGATAATACCAAGCCTATCCGCTCTCGGTCTGCTGTGATCCTGATTATGGTCCTTTTCATCTGCGATACAATTATCGCTATACTAGCTTATACTTATATGGCTCCGCCGAGCGACCTTAGCTGTTATCTCGAACGTTAATAGGCCTGGCTTTTCTCTAATAAAAACGCGGATATAATTCGTAGGATCTAGGATCGCCACTAATACTATGAATTTCATTTTATATTAGATAGGGTGTGGCCCTTTTTAGGTAGGAGTTATACTACGGCGTACACATAAGGTATTCAGTAATATTGGTGAGAGCAGTTGTTTGCTCGTGAATGAGACAATACTTCTACACATAATCCGTAATGCGAAAAGATTCAATTGCACAGGAACCCTAGCGTAAGCTCTTGGCGCCAAGAGATAAATATCGTAAGTCGTCCTTCCCAACTCTTCTATTCATTGCATACGTCCCCATCTTCTTCTATACTACTGCCTACGCTGCTCAAGATCGAGCTTCTACACTTGGTGAACGCAGTCGTACTACATACCTTGAGTCCTCTAATGGCTTCGACCGTCCGCCCGCAGCCTGTTTGACTGCCAACACCGTCTGAGAGCCATCACGGACATGGAGAGCGCTGGTATTGGGTCTTCTGGACCTTGCCATCTTCTTCAGCTACCTCTAGGTATGGCTAATTCTACTATTGAATAGTTGCTGGCTGATTGAGATGCTGTACAGAAAACCGTTTGAACATTTATCGATATCTCCTCCTTGATCCACCTGCTGCACGACTTGACCCAAGACCATGGAAAGATTTCATGAACTATGATTTTCACGCCATGTCACTTGGCGGTCTATCAACCCATCAGTCATATAATACAATTCTGAGGCGGTTCAGTTTCAATCTACCATCCGACTACAACGAGCATTTAGCCTGTTTTCTCTCTTCCAATCACAGCACATCATCCAAAGGCAACACGCTGGCGACTCGAAGATTGCTCGACACTTTGGAGGAAGATGACATCCTAGACGAAGAAGACATAGTTTGGCTGGAACGTTTACAGGAATTCGTACAGGACCTGGCAGCGCGCGAGAGATACTACAAGGAAACCATGGGGGCGAGCAGGCAGACTGCCATTCTCCGAGTGAATCACCAAACCTGTAACGAAAGCCTACACAGTGCTATACTCGGAGCTCAAAATGCGTGTGTTTCCAGGCGATGTCATTTGCCAGGGTGATGAGGAAGAGATGTGGGCTGCTAGGGCCAAAGAGTCCAATAACAAGCGAACCCTCCGTCTTGCTATCCAGAAAGCGTACCCATTCTTAGTAGAGAAGGATGCCTTTCCAGAGGGGAAGTTCTTTGCAACGCAAAATGTCTGGCGCCATCATCCAAAGCATCCTATTTACCGCGAAGCGCCAGATGGTCAGATGTTATACAGCTCTCCCGAGTTGGGGGGAAAACTTGACCCACATGTGTTCGCCAGGTTCCAGAACATTACATTTGAAGCAGAGTTCAAGCTGAAAAAATTTGCGCCGCCATTGATCATCCTCGACGACCTACGCATCGACCCTGCAAGTGAACAAAAACTCAAGCACTTCTTCAAAGCGTGTAAACTCCGTTAGCAACGTCCATAGGTATGGTTCTTTCATGTGTTGATGTAGTTCATTAAGGAGTAGTAACTATGGCAGTTACCAGCTATATATTATCTTAAGGGGCTTGCCCTAGCCCTAAGCCAAGAACTATTTAGTAAGCCAAGCTAAATAAGGAATAATAGTTATAATCTAACGCTCTTATTAACTACCTGACCGTTAGTAATACTACTATAACGACGTTATAGTCTTATACTAACTCCGACGCGAGCCCTAGTATAATATTAAAGGCTATAAACTTTATAGAGCCTAAAGGCTTCGTTAACCTATCCGTAATTATAACCGGCGTTAATATATAATTAATTTAAAATATACCTATCTCAGCGACTATTTCGCGAATAATATAATAGTTAGAATTAATATACTTAGTAGTAGGGTGATTAATAGGGTTAATTACTATTTTAATAACTATTTAGTTATTAGTTATAAACTAAATAATCTTTATATTCTCTTAAATATATCCTATTTTTATTAGTAGAGGTACTAGGAATTTTAACTTTATAATAATATTTACCTCGCCGATATACTCTATTTCTATAGTTAACTTAACGATAATCTTTTAACGTTTTATTAACTAGTTAATAAATCCGTTTTATAGGAAATAAATATATTTTAAAATAAAATACCTAGTATCTAGGTAATCCCTTTAAAACGAATTTATAAATCTTATTAATAACTCTTTAGTTTCTTCTTTAGGGTTATAGTATAGTTCTAGTTTAATTATCTTAACTAAATAACTAATAATCCTCTTAAATATAATATTATAGGTGGAAAGTAGTACTTTTAAATAACGACTATAGATATTAACTATATATACGATATTAAGGCGAGTTATAATAATAAATTATTATAAATACCCGATCAGTTTCCTAAACCCTTCTAAATTTTCATTACTAGCGATATAATCGTTAGTAACTACCCTTAATTAAATTAACGAATTTATAAAAGTCTTCTATTTTCTATAATACTCTATATTAAGTTTAATTAATATTTTATTAATATAACTAGCCTAATTTATATAAATAATACGGTTTAACGAATTCGTTTAATTTTTATATTAAGATAATACGATATCTCGCCTAAATCCTTAATACGGAAACGCGTATTTAGTTATTCTTTTAATTATTCTATTAATACTACCGTTAGGGTAAGAATTAATAAGTCGTTAATATAAAGACTAATTACCGAGTTATTTTTATAAACGAAAATTAATCAATCCTTTTTAACTCGTATAAAACCGATAGTTTTAAAGAATTTTCTAAGAGTTATATACTACTCTCGGGGTATTTATTTAAAATTATATAAAACCTTCTTAAATAAATAAACTACGTTATCTTTCTAGAAACTATAAAGTTACTCTATATAAATTATATTATTAAATAGGGCCTTTAGGAATACGGTAATAATATTAATATAATAGATTTCTCGGTTGAATTTCGTACTAAATATTAATAGTAATTTCTAGGACTATAACTTCAGTACTCCTAAATACGTCTCGTTAAAGTTAATATCTTTAATTTATCGGAATCCTTTTACGACCTAGTATACTTTATATCGAGTAATATTACTAGTTAAGTTTATTTTAATAAATAAGACCTAGCGGCCTAGTAGAATCTTCTTATTATTAAATACTAGTACTAAGTCTTAAATCTATTAAACTTTATAAGAATTAAGTTCTTCTTAGAGTACCGCTAGTTATTATTATTTATCTAGATTATTTAGAGTCTTATAAATAATTATAAAAACGTTAGGGATTAAATTAATATTTATTTTAATAACGTATATAACGAAACCTCGCCTAATATTCTATATTTTATTACCGATACTTTTGTTATATACTTTACTCTTAACGGGCCTGACTTTCTTCTAGGGGTTATTTATAGCGGCGTAGTTCTACGACTTCTTATATATAGGACGTAGGGTTATTTTACCTTTATCGGTAGAGGATTCTTCAACTTTATAACTATCGTCCGATATTTTATTTTCATTTTCTAATAATTTATTTAAGAAGATATACTACTTTTCTTTATTCTTATTTAATTATCTAGGATCGACGACTTTATCGAATATTATATAGGTTAAAACGATTATCTTTTTACTATTTTATAGGCGGAATTTATTAATACCGTTATATTTTATAAAATAGTATTTAATACCTCTATTATCGAGCTTCTTTTTATTAAGATCCTTATTATAGTAGTAAATAATATATCCGAATATACGAAGGTATTTTATAAAGGGCCTAGTACTTATTAATACTTTATATAAAGTTATAGTATTAAGACTCCTAGTCGGGCTACGGTTATAATAGTATATAACTATCCTAATTATTTTACCCTATAGGGTCTTCGGAAGTTTAGAGTTAAATAAAATACTTCTTATATATTTAAATAATATACGAATATATTATTTTAATACTTTATTCTAATTAGGGTTATATATAGTAGTAAGAATTTAATTGATTTTATATTTAGCGAATAACGTTTATATCCTCCTATTTATATTTTTATTAGTATTATTATTTTTAAAGTACTAAATAGGCCTCCTAGTATTTTTAGTATACTCGAAAGAAAGGCCTATTATATTAAATATATCTAACTTCTTTATAAATAAATAAATAATTAATTTATTAATAGTGTTATCGAGTAGAATAAATATATAACGCTTTCCTTCTAGTATATATATAATCTAATTACCGCTAGCGATATCGGTATATAATAACTCGCCTTAATTAATAGTTCTCTTTATCTAGTCGGATCGCCTAGGTACGCGAATAATAATATAATATTAATACTTTATAATATATAGTTTATATTTTTTAATAGGTAGTTCTAGGGCCTAAAGCGATATAGTTTTCTAAATATTTATTTCTTTTAATATATACGCTAGCCTTTTAACGTTATTTATATTTAAATAATAAAGCCTCCTATATTATTAAATATATAATCCGGATTTAATTAAAGGGCTAGTAATTATAGGAGGTAAAAAAAGAGGATCTACCCTAGTTTTAAACGTAGATAGAGATTTTCTTAAATTAAACGAGTATTTAATCTCGATACGGGTTCTAGATAAATAAAGTTCTCCCTATTTATTTAGAATATCTATTCTTTTATTAATTACCTAAAATTTATAATTATTCCGCTCTAGTATTCCTAACGATAGGAGATTATATTCTATATCGGGAATATAGTATATATTAACGAGATCTAGCTCCTTATACTTATTATTAATAAATAAGTTAAGAATAATAATATTAACGTTATAAATCCTATACTAGGATCTATTCTTAATAGTTACGAATTTATATCGCTTCTCCTTATATATAGCCTTGTCGAATAAAGAGAAGTCGTATATAATATAAATATCTATAACCGAGTTTATCTAGAAAGTATTATCTTTATTATCGTTTAATATTTTAGCCTTATTTATATAACTAGAAATAAGTATTTTTTTAATCTTTTTAACCCTAGTAGGTTTTTTACTTAAACCGTTAATACGGTTTTTAGTTAAGAGGTATTATTTATTTTATATACTTTTTAACTTTCGGGCCTTTTATCCTTATAAAGATAATAGTAATTTTTTATAAAGTAATACTTTTTATAACCCTCGTAATTCTTTCTTTCCTTATACGATTTATTATTAGATTTATCTTTTTAACGATCTCTACTATTTTTACTCTTTTTATAATTAGGATTTACGGAGTTATTCCTAAATCCTAATCTATAATTAAAAGTATTACGATTTCTACTCCTATTATTTCTATATTTATTCTACTTTCTTAGTATTAAAGTCTTTAAATTCTATCGACGATTATTATATTCTAGGAGTTTATTAAGTATATTATTGAAAATAAATATCGTCTTATCTCTTTTAGCTAGACTCTATATATTAGTAATATATATATATAATTTAGGGTCAATTTCTATTTTAAAGTATAATATTAGTACCTAATCGAGTAATAGGGTTCCTATATTAATAAACCTCCTTTAATACGTCTTTATATAATTCCTATAATTTAGTTAAAACTTAAAGTCGTCCTAGTCTTTACGAGTAATTTAGTATATATATAAATCGATAGTTTATATATTAGAATACTCGAATAATTAATATAGGATATTTATCGCTTTAATATTATTCGTAATACTAGTAATATAAGTCTTCAGGTTTAGTTCTAGATTAAATAGAATATAATTATATATTATTTTATAATTATTCTTTTATTCGCCTAGTTCTTTTTAATATTCTTTTTTAGTTACTTTATACTCCTTCTTCTCTTCCGGTATTATAAATATAATTTTATATAATCTCCCTTTAACGTCTCGGTAGGTAGTTATTCTAGTTAACGGATCTAAGGCGATAGAATATTAATATCTATCTTTATCGATAATATATCTCTAGACTTTTTCAGTCTTTAGAACGGTAGTAATATCGATTTTTATTATAGTATAACTTTATTAACCTAGCCTAGCCTAATTTATTTTAAATTTAATATAAATCTAAATTAATTTCCTTATTTCTATCTTAATATAGCCGGGATAGGAAATAAATAAATACTTGTAACGCCTAAGGCATGTACTAATAGGCCAAAAGAGCGGCGCGGGGTGTTCGGGCCAACGCTAGAACACCCCTATTATGGTACTTAAGCTGGAACGCACTATGGCGTTACAATACTCTATATATTAACTTTTATTTAGATAATAACTAGCCCTATTTTAATTTTTGTTCTTAATCTTTTATTTTAACTTACTCCTATATTATAATTAAATTATAATTTAATAAACCTAGCCGTTAATTTAATAAACTTCTAAATATTAATCCCGCCTTTCAATATTATAAAAGATTAACTACCTAGCTAGTACTCTTTAATATTAGGATAATTATTATAAAGGATTAACCCCTTAACCCCGAAGACCGTATATAATAGTTCCTCGCCGAAGTTTAAAATAACTTTATTAGTTTTTTTAATACCTTCGATTACCTACGTATTTAAATCGAGAGTAATTCCTTATCAAATACTTTATCCTTATCTACGCCTTTTTCTTTTCTTATATTAAATATATAATCTTTAATTTATACTATCGTTTAAATAATAACTTAGGTCGTATTTATTATAATTTAAATTATACTTTAGCCTCCGCTTTAAGTATTCGATAAAAATACCTTTAATAATATTATTATTATAGGCCTATATTTATTTTCTTTTTTAAATATTTAATAATCTACCCCCTCGCGATCTCGAATACCTCCTAGATACGCTTCGGATTGGCGTGGGGATCCCTAAAGGGAATGCTAGCGTGGGGTGGGGTGGGGTGGGGCTTGGGGTGGGGATCGCGGTTCGATCCCCACCCCAAGCTAGGGTGGGGATCCCTTGGGGATCCCCACTGCGCCAAGGCGGATTTCTAATAATCATTCTAATAACGCTGCTGCCCCCATAGATATGCGCACTCATGGCTGCTGCTGCCCCCATGGATATACGCACTCATGGCTGCTGCTGCCCCCATGGATATGCGTACTCATGGCTGCTGCTGCCCCCATAGATATGCGTACTCATGGCTGCTACTGCCCCCATAGATATGCGCGCACTCATGGCTACTGCTGACCCCATAGATATGCGCACTCATGGCTACTACTGCCCCCATAGATATGCGCACTCATGGCTACTGCTACTACTGCCCCCATAGATATACGCACTTATGGCCCCCATAGATATGCGCACTTATGGCTACTACTGCCCCCATGGATATGCGTACTTATGGCCACCGCTGCCCCTATAGATATACGTCGTACTTATAACTACTACTACTCCTATTATAGATTAATAATAAGATATATTATAGATTATACTATAGAGAGACGATTATTATAATGATTATTATAATTAATATCTACTATTATTCTTTACTCACCGATTTTAAATCGAAATATTCTTCGGAATAAAATAATAAGTTTAAGGGAAAATACTAATATTAAAACGTATTAATAAATATTTAAAAAGGGTTAGTTTTAAATTTAAAACTAAACTATTATTTTAACGTCCCTTTAATTTTAAAATAAACGAATTAAACTACGTCTTTAATAAAACCTTCGGTTATATCTAACTTTAGGTTGATAATAGTCTGAATTTTAATATTAACTTAAATAATTATAGGTCCGAGCGTTTATTCCAGTGGCCATGAGTGCGTATATCTATGGGAGCAGCAGTAGTAGTAGCCATAAGTGCGCGCATCTATGGGGGCAGTAGCAGCCATAATTGCGCATATCTATGGGGGCAGCAGTAGCCATGAGTGCGCGCATATCTATGGGGGCAGTAGCAGCCATGAGTACGTATATCTATGGGGGCAGCAGCGTTATTAGAATGATTATTAGAAATCCGCCTTGGCGCAGTGGGGATCCCTAAGGGATCCCTACCCCACCCTACCCCACCCTAAGCCCCACGCCAATAGATCCCCACGCTAGGCTAGGGTAGGGATTACACCTCGATCCCTACCCTACCCCACGCCAATCCGAAGCGTACTCCTAGATCCGAAAAGCTTCTAGATATCTCGGAATATAAAAGGGACTAAAATAAATTAGATATTTAAAAGTAAATATTAATATAACGAATATATATAAATTATAACCGTTACTTTATCGATAATAATAAGATCGTTTATATAAACTTTAAATTAATTATCGGTAAAAAGACCTTTAATTTAATAAACCGTTACCGAAAAAAGGGTTTTTATATTTTAATTAACTTTACTATTATACTATACCAAGACTAGCTTTATAGTAGCTATTAAGTATAGTATATAGATCCTATATAGGGAGTATACGGCGTGGTTACGCCATTTATATTATAATATTATATTATAATTTCCGGTGCTCCGGAGCCCCTTTAGAAATAAGAGGCTCGGAGCCCTCGCTTTAACTCTTTAAAGATTAATTCTATTATTTAAATATAAAGATCATTTTCCTATTAAGGCTTTATACTTATTTTTATATTATTATAAATACCCTAGGTATTATAACTTAATAATTTTAATCTCTTTTAACCTTCTTAGGTAGTAATCCGTTAAAAATATAAAAGATCTCTTTAAAAATAATTATCCCGAAGGCGAGATATACGGGATTAATACTTTAAACGAAAATACGGGAGATTTACTAAAGAATATTAATCTTACGGTAGATTAATAATTTATAGAATTAAAATATAAATAGAAAGCCCTCGAGAAAGAGGCCTTTATTATTATAATTTAAAAGAATATCGAAAATTTACGACGTACTATTATAGGTAAAGGAGATAAGGAAATCGAAGATAATCCTTAAAAATTAAATATAAAAGACGAAAACGGCCCGACGGTAAATCGTAATTAAATCGGTCTTCATATAAATTAAGGTAATTTACGGTTATCGAAACTATAAGATTTTTATATAAAGAATCCGTAAAATTATCGAGAATAAATTTATAATATAAAGACCGCGTTCCGTTTAATACTCGTAAACTTTCGAATAAACGAAAAGAAGATTTTATATATAATACCCTATTTAAAGGGGTAAATTAAGAAGTTATAAAATAAATATAAAGAACTTTATTTAATAAATATATTAACGTAGAAGTTCTTTACGGATTATTTATTTAACGTAATCGAGGACCCTTTAAACCGAGTTATAAATACGAATTTTAAATATTAATATATACGTTAGAGGAATAATTAATCGGTATAAGATTTCGATATTTACCTTAATACCCTAGAAACCGAATTACCTCTCTATAATAAAAAGTAATAAATAATTTATTTAATAACTTATTTAAAATTTAATATTTTAAAAGAAGTTAACTACGTCGGCAAATCGAAAACCGGCTCCAGCGGCTCGGGGCCACTAGGCAAGCTGCCTCGGGCGCCTAAGGTAGGCTCGGGGTGCCCGAGCGGCCCCGAGCGCCCGTCGAGCGCCCGCCGAGCACCGTTCGAGCGTT